>Ga0180215_1000019_pt1 | contig 281744 bp, 234 predicted proteins | sample eDN3rd37CBELigBY_FD_128871 | JGI IMG/M metagenome (GOLD analysis project Ga0180215, IMG submission 128871) | Enriched backyard soil microbial communities from Emeryville, California, USA - eDNA 3rd pass 37_C BE-Lig BY (version 2) (version 2) | ecosystem: Environmental > Terrestrial > Soil >...
CTCACCCTTGATCGCCAGCGTCTTGGTGATCGCTGCCGTCAACGTCGTCTTGCCATGGTCAACGTGACCAATCGTCCCCACGTTGACATGCGGCTTCGTCCGCTCAAACTTCTGCTTCGCCACTGATTCTGTTACCTCCTGCGTTCGGCGCGATGGCGCAATGCCCAACGACAACGCAATACACAAGCAAACGGCCCATCTTTAATCCGTAAAGACGGGCCGGTGGGGAGAGAGGGATTCGAACCCCCGAAGCATTACGCAGCTGGTTTACAGCCAGCCCCCTTTGGCCACTTGGGTATCTCCCCCTGGAGCCGACGGTGGGACTCGAACCCGCAACCTGCTGTTTACAAAACAGCTGCTCTGCCAATTGAGCTACGTCGGCGTGCGCTCGAGCACCGAATGGAAAGTGTATCGAGCGGATAAGTCCATGTCAACGCGGAAAACAGGCCATTTTGGCACACTCTTACGACCGTCGGTCTATCAGCCGATCGACTGAACAACCGCCAGCGGAAACCGCTTGCGTCCATTATAATGGTGTGCTGCATTATCGCCATCCGGTGCTCGAAACGAGGCGTCTGGTGATTGTGGAAACAGCCAATTTCTGATATGGTTGTATGTTGAAGACGTATGCCGCGTGAGCGCGGCTTGAGATGATCGATGGTTCAGGGAGGCCGCTCGCGGATGACATTGCAGAAGACTCAGCGTGACGACATCGTTGAGGCGTATCGAACTCACGACACCGACACAGGATCGCCGGAAGTCCAGATTGCTCTCCTCACCGAGCGCATCAATGGATTGATCGAGCACCTGCGCGAGCATCCACACGATCATCACTCGCGTCGAGGTCTGCTCAAGCTCGTCGGCCGCCGCCGCCGGCTGCTCGCCTATCTCAACAAGAATGATAGCGACCGCTATCGGACGCTGATCGCCAGGTTGGGACTGCGACGCTAAGCTTGCAATCGATCGCGTCTTCAGCATCAATCGCGGCCAGCATCGTGCGATATCCAGCCCAGGGTCGTTTGACCCTGGGCTGTTTGTGTGCTGCTGCAGCATGACGAACAGAAAGGAGTGCGACAACACGACACGCGTCGCTCTCGCTGAGCGCGCCAGCATCTGACGCCGTGAGGGTGAGCGTTAGGAACTGAAGCATGGAGACGGAAGACGCCTTCAAGCTCCAGTCCCTAACCCTCACCGCGGCACCACCGGCGAGATATAGATTCGCCGGAAACGTATGGAGTGTGCAATGAAGCACGCTCTCATGAGGGATAGGACAACAACCTCTATGGACAATCGTCCCAACATCATCGAGGAGCGCCTGGAAATTGCCGGGCGTGAGCTCGTATTTGAAACCGGCAGGATCGCCGGACTGGCCGATGGCGCTGTGACTGTTCGCTACGGCGACACGGTCGTGCTCTCAACCGCCGAGGGTGAGGAAGAGCCGCGCGAAGGCATGGACTTCTTCCCGCTCACTGTTGACTACGAAGAGCGCATGTACGCCGCCGGCAAGATCCCGGGCGGCTTCATCAAGCGCGAAGGTCGGCCGACCGAGCACGCGATTCTGTCAGCTCGCCTGACCGACCGACCGATCCGACCCTTGTTCCCGAGCGGATACCGCAACGAGGTGCAGATCATCTCGACGGTTCTCTCGGCGGACCAGGTCAATGACCCCGACATTCTCTCAATCAACGGCGCGTCTGCCGCGCTGATGATCTCCAGCGTGCCGTTCCAGGGCCCGGTGGGTGCGGTTCGTATCGGCTACATCGACGGCCAGATCGTCGTGAACCCGCTCGAATCGGACCACGACAAGAACGAGCTCGACATGGTCGTCGCCGGCACGGACGACGCGATCATGATGGTCGAGGGCGAAGCGCGCGAGGTCCCCGAGCAGCTGCTCGTGGATGCTATCGCAAAGGCCCACGACGAGATCCGCCGCATCGTTGCTGCGCAACGCCGCCTGCAGGAGCGCGCTGGCAAGACCAAGCGCGAGCCGAAGGTTGCTCCGAAGAACGAGGATGTCGTCGAAGCGATCCGCGCACAGGTTGGCGATCGCCTGGACGGTGCGCTGTTCAACGCCGACAAGGAAGCTCGCCAGAACGCAACATCAGCGTTGCGCCGTGAGACGATCCAGCACTTTGTCGAGCAGGCTCAGGCAGCCGGCGAGGATGTTGCAGCAGCGACCAAGACCTACACCAACGCGTTCGACGCGCTGGTCAAGTCAACGGTCCGCAAGGCCATTCTCGAGCGCGGTGATCGCCCTGACGGCCGCCAGCCGTCGGAGATCCGGCCGATCTGGAGCGAGACCGGCTACCTGCCGCGCGCCCATGGCTCAGCCATCTTCACGCGCGGACAGACGCAGGTTGTGACCGTCGCTACCCTCGGATCGACCAAGGAAGACCAGCTCCTCGACGGCCTCGGCCTCGAGACATCGAAGCGCTACATGCACCACTACAACTTCCCGCCATTCAGCGTCGGTGAAGTTCGCCGGATGCGTGGACCGTCCCGCCGCGACATCGGCCACGGTGCGCTGGCGGAGCGCGCGCTGCTACCCGTTCTGCCGGAAGAGACCGAGTTCCCGTACGTCCTGCGCGTTGTCTCCGAGGTTATGAGCTCGAACGGCTCATCCTCGATGGCCAGCGTCTGCGGCTCAACGATGGCACTCATGGATGCTGGTGTTCCGATCTCAGCGCCAGTAGCTGGTGTTGCCATGGGCCTCGTCACCAACGACGAGGGCAACTATCGCATCCTGACCGACATTCAGGGCGTCGAGGACGCACTGGGTGATATGGACTTCAAGGTCGCGGGCACCGAAGAGGGCATCACCGCGATCCAGATGGATATTAAGGTCAAGGGCATCACCCCGCAGATCATGAGCGAAGCCCTCGCTCAGGCCCGCGAAGGTCGCCTGTTCATTCTCGGCAAGATGGCCGAGGCAATCTCGGAGCCGCGCACGCAGCGATCCGAGTTCGCCCCGAGCATCGTGTCGGTGAAGATCAAGACCGACCAGATCGGCGCCGTGATCGGCCCGGGCGGCAAGATCATCCGTGGCATCCAGGAATCGACCGGCACCAAGATCGACATCGAGGACGACGGCACTGTCTACGTCTCCGGTGTTGGTCAGGAAGCGACCGACGAGGCTGTCGCCCAGATCCGCCGCCTGACCTACGAACCGCAGGTTGGCGAGAAGCTCAGCGGACCAGTCAAGACGATCATTCCTGCCGGTGTGTTCGTCGAGATCGCACCAGGACGCGACGCTTTCGTTCACATCTCGCAGCTCGCTGCCGATCGTGTGGAGCGCGCCGAGGATGTGGTTGCTGTCGGTGACAAGATCGACGTCGTTGTGACCGAAGTCCGCCCCGACGGCAAGATTGATGCATCGCGCCGCGCCGTCATCACCGGCGAGATGCCGCCGCCCCGCGCACCGCGCAACAGCGGCCCGCGCCCGGGTGGACCGCGCCGCGATGGCCCTCGCAGTGACGGTCCTCGTCACGACGGACCCCGTCACGACGGGCCGCGCCACGATGGCGATCGACCGGCTCCGCGTCAGGAGCATGCCGACGACGGTCGGCCGCGCGATTCGCGTCGGCCAAGCCATCTGAAGCCGCGCGACTAATCTGCGACTTCACAAAGCAAACCGCCCCGACCAATCTCGGTCGGGGCGGTTTGCTTTCAGCGGGAAATCCAGTTACACCAGCGCGTTTGCGATCAGCGAGATCTCCGACTGGAACGAGTCGTCGAACGAGGCCGCGACGAACAGAGCAAACAGAATTCCGCAGCAGCAGAAGATGATGAAACCAACGATCGCGAGAATGACCCAGGTGGTGCGCGATCGCCGCCAGCCTGGCTGATTGTGCGTGCTGACATCTGCCGGCCACTGCTCGGAAGACGCTGTCCAGGCAGGTTGCTGCGTCGGCGGATAGCTAGCAGAATCCGGAGTCGCAGACCAGGTTGGCGATGTTGGCTGTGACTCAGCGATTTCGGGCTGCTCCACAGACTCCGGCACGGCCGGGCCGACGATCGGTGCCTGCACAGTTGGCTGCTCGGCGCTGCCGGACGACGTCCCGAGCGCAGCATCGATAGCATTCCGAAAGGCGTCATCGCTCGCAGGCTGCTCGGTAGACGCTGGCGTCGCCTCAATCACCTGAGCGCCGCACGTCGGGCAGAATCGCGCACCGTGCGGCAGCAGGGCGCCGCAGTTGTGACAGACAGCATAGTCGCGTGGTGTCTCGCTCATCTCACAACTCTCTGTCTCTCATCTAGCGGTTGTTCACACTTAGGCGTCCGTCGGGCGTGGCGCTTCCTGCCACCGCGACACTCGCGCCAGCGCGACAATACCAATCAGGATCCCGAACCACAGTGTCGCAAATCTGATCAACAATGTCGCAGCTCCGGCCAGGCTGCGTGTCATCTCCGGATCGTCAATTGTCAGCAGGAGCAATGCGGCAACGCTGAGGTCGGCCGCGCCGAGTCCTCCGGGCAGCATCGACGCCCCGCCGATCCAGGTTGCTGAGGCGAACACGAAGATACCAGCCGCGACCAGGTGCCACGTCGGGTCGATTCCCAGGCCAATCAGCACCAGCACGAAGGCTAGACATTCTCCCAGCCATGAGACGGTGCCCAGTCCGATAGCCACTGCCAACTGTCGCGGCCGCAGCAGCTCGCGCATCGACTCATACGCCTGCTCAAGCACGTGCACATATTTGTTCAGACGCGTCCGCTCCATGCGCCCCAGAACGGCGCGAACCAGGCCCTCGCGCTGCAGAAGAATCATGAGCAGCACCATCGCGATTGCGCCGGCCACCAGGATCTGCCAACCGTGGCGGAAGAAGAGCAACCCACTCGCAGCCAGGATCAGCATTGCGACACCGTCCGAGAGACGCTCGGCGAAGATCACCGGCGCAGTTCGCGCCATCGGAACGCCCGATCGCACTCGAATCAGATATGACTTGAGATACTCGCCGACCTTCCCGGGCGTCAGCGCCATCGTGAAACCGGCTATGAAGATCTGAGCGGAATCCCAGCGCGACAGCGAATTTACGCCAAGCGTGCGCAGGTAGTACTGCCACTTGACGAAGCGCAGAACGTAATTGAGCAGCGTTAGTGCCAGGATCGCGGGAAGATAACGCCAGTCGAATTCGCGGAGTGCGTTCGTGAGATCTCCGGCGTCGAATATCAGGAGGATCGCAGCCATCACTGCGACACCGGCCGCTAATCCGATAATGAGGCGCGATCGTATCTGGTCGAACATCAGGCAGGCTGCTCCGCTGCGGGCGAGGAGCAGTGGACGCCAGTTGCGCTGGGGGCCGGTAACGGCAGTAGTCGATACTCCATGCATCGAAGTATGCACCGCCGATCGACAGCAGGGCGATCTGCGATTCAATAGACACGAGTCACGGAGGTGAACTGGAATGACACCAGAGATGCAACGCCGCTACGACGAGTTGCTGTCATATATCGCCGCGCTCGAATCCGCGCTCGTGGCCTTTAGTGGCGGCGTCGATTCGACGCTCGTGCTCCGGGCGGCGCACGACGCATTGGGCAGTAACGCTGCTGCGGGTACCGGCCTGTCTGACACGTATCCTGAGGAGGAGATGCAGGAGGCGCGCGAGATCGCAGCCGAGATCGGCGTCGAGTTCATCTTCGTCCGCACGATGGAGCTGACCGATCCGCGCTACGCAGCGAACAACAGTCAGCGCTGCTTCTTCTGTAAGTCCGAACTCTATTCTCGATTAGCGGATGTCGCGCGAGAGCGTGGCTTCACCCACATTCTTGACGGCACAAACGCCGACGACACCGGCGACTTTCGGCCGGGCCTCCGCGCCGCTCACGCGCTTGGTGTTCGCAGTCCTCTCGCCGACCTCGGCTTCACCAAACGCGAGATTCGCGAGCTCTCGGCCGCGCTGCAGCTGCGGACGTGGGACAAGCCGTCGTTCGCCTGCCTCTCGTCGCGTTTCGCCTATGGCGATCCGATCACGATTGAGAAGCTGAAGGTTGTGGCCAGGGCCGAATCGGCCATGCGAGGGCTCGGCTTCCGCGGATTCCGCGTGCGCCATCACGATGCTGTCGCACGGATCGAGCTGCCTGAAGAGGATTTTGCTCGCGCGATTGAGCTGCGCGCAGAGATCGTCGCAGCGATGCAGGCGGCCGGCTACACCTATGCGTCGCTCGATCTCGCCGGCTTCCGGTCGGGGAGTCAGAACCTGACGCTGCGGCCAGCCGTCGTGGCTGCGTCAACAGTTCAGAAATAGGCGCGGTGCCGCAACGCCTGCGGCACCGCGCCGATGAAGCTACTCGCCCCAGGTCTCGCGGAGGACGCGAACCCAGTTGCCGTGCGCAATCTTGCGCAGCGCCTCGTCGTCGTATCCGCGATCCTGCAGCTCCTGCATGAGCTTGGGCAGGCCGGTCGCATCGCGGAGCTCGGTAGGCATCTGCGCGCCATCGAAGTCGGAACCCATGGCAACACCGTCAATGCCGAGCTTTTCGACCAGATGGTCGACGTGGTCCGCCATAATCGACAGCGGCATGTCGGCATCGCGACCGCCGTCGGGCCGCAGGAACCCGACATTGAAGTTCAGGCCAACGACGCCGCCCGACTCTCGCACGGCATCGAGCTGCTTGTCGGTCAGGTTGCGCGGGCTTTCGCAGATGACGTGTGCGTTCGAGTGGGTCGCGACCAGCGGGTCCTCACTGATGCTGGCCACATCCCAGAAGCCCTTCTCATTCAGGTGCGACAGGTCGATCATCACGCCAAGCTTGTTGCAGTCGCGAACGAGCTGCTTGCCGGCGTCGGTGAGCCCGTCGCCAATGTCCGGGCTACTCGGGAAGCGGAACGGCACACCCTCTGAGAAGCGGTTCTGACGGCTCCAGGTAAGTCCCAGCGATCGCACGCCCGCCTGGTAGAACACCTCAAGCGCGTCGCCATTCGTGTCGAGTGGCTCGGCGCCCTCGAAGTGCAGCACCATCGTGAAGACGCCTTCGTCCAGGTTGCGCTGAAGCTCGGCGGCAGTGCGCGCGATGCGGATCTTGCCGTCCGATTCACGCTCGGCGCGAAACAGGCGTGCTAAATGAGCCATCGCATGTTCCTGCGCGTAGCCCAGCTCCATCATCGGCGGGCGATTCGCCTCATCGAGGTAGCGGTTCATCGCCGCGTTTGCACGCGCTTCCGGGTCGGCGTCTGGATCAACCTCGGGCTGTGGGTCGGTCAGAAAGACTGCGAAAAAGCCGCCGCCCAAACCGCCCTCCTCAGCACGCGGCAGGTCGATGTGCCCCTCCTCGGATCGCTCGAAGATCGATCGGCCGCCGGCCATGCTCAGCACCGTGTCGTTGTGGCCGTCGAAAATCAGCGGGAACTTCCTCGCGCTCACGTAGTCCTCCTCAACGTATCGTTTCTCAGTCTCCACGCGGCAGAATACTCGTCTTCCGGCCCGCCGTCGAGTTGATCACTCAGGATCGAGACAATCCATCAATCGCTTCAACGAATCGATCGACTTCCGCTTCGCTGTTGAAGTAGTGGACCGACGCGCGAACGACCTCGGACAGGCCCCGATCTTCCATGTCGAGGCGCGTTGACGGCGTCCGCGACACCGTGACATTGATAGATTGCGCGGCCAGACGCTCCTTGACGACCTGCCCACCGACGCCACCGACTGTGAACGTGACTATGCCGCAGCGCTCAACACCAAGATCGCGAACGACGACGCCCGGAACATCGGCTAACGCCGCGCGCAACCGCTCGGCTAGCGCCTTGATGCGTTCCCAGGTCACCTCGATTCCCCAACTGCTCGCATAGTCCAGCGCAGCGCCCAGGCCAAGCTTGGCGGCGTAGTTTGTCTCCCAGTTCTCAAATCGCCTCGCGTCATCACGAACGGTGTACTGATCGGGAGCGGTCCAGGTGGCGGCGTGATTGTCGAGGAACGGCGGTTCAAGCGTGGGAATGACGTCACGGCGAACATACAGAAACCCCGTCCCGCGTGGACCGCGCAGGTACTTCCGGCCAGTCGCCGAGAGCATGTCACAGCCGATGGCCTCGACATCCACCGGCAATTGCCCGACCGACTGACAGGCGTCCAGCAAATAGAGCACGCCGGCCTCGCGAGCGACCGCACCAACCTCGGCCGCAGGATTCACCAGCCCACCGTTCGTTGGCACGTGCGTGATCGCGATCAACCGGACACGGTCGTCAATCATCTCGCGCAGGGCTGCAACAGAGAGTTGGCCGTGCTCATCGTTCGGTACTGGCTCAACCGTCGCGCCGGTCCGCGCCGCGACCTGCAGCAGCGCGATGTAGTTGCTGCCGTATTCGGCGCGGGCGGTCAGGATGCGATCGCCCGGTTGGAATGGAATGCTGTAGAAGGCCATATCCCAGGCCCGCGTTGCATTCTCGATGACGGCGATCTCATCCGGCTGCGCTCCGATGATGGACGCCGCAGCGTCGTACACATGCTCGACACGATCTGCCGCAACGGCTGCAGCCTCATAGCCGCCGATACGTGCCTCCAGCCGCAGGTGGTCGATCTGGGCGTCAAGCACCGACTGCGGCATGAGCGATGAGCCTGCGTTGTTGAAATGCAGCACTTCGTCCGCGCCCGGCGTCTCAGACCGCGCTCGGGAAATATCGAACGCCACGTCGGTCCCTTCCTCTCTCCTCGGAGACATGATGAATTCATGTCGTCAGGACAGTGTAATCTGTCCGGCACTGCATGCCGTCCTCGTCAGAATTGACGGGTACTCTGCCTCACTGCTAGAGTCCGGCACGATTAAGGAATGGCGTTGGTGAGGAAAGAATCCGGGAGGTTCAGTGGCAAACGAACATAGCCTGAATATTGACCTGCTCAAGCGGCTCTGCGAGTCGGCGGGCATCGCCGGGCGCGAAGACGCGATCCGCGACATTGTCATCGAGGAAATGCGCCCGCTCGTAGATGACATCTCGGTCGATGCCCTGGGCAACGTCATCGGCGTGAAGAAGGGCTCCGGCGGTCCGCGAGTCATGATTCTCGCTCACATGGACGAGATCGGCTTCCTCGTCAAGCACATCGATGATCGCGGCTTTATCCGCATTCACCCAGTCGGCGGGTTCGACCCGCGTGTGCTACTTGCACAACGCGTCCTCGTGCACGGCTACGCCGGCGAGTCTCTGCTCGGCGTCCTGACGACGGCCGCCAAGCCGATCCACCTGCTCGATCCGTCCGATGTCAAGCCGCCGCGAATTGACGAACTCTATGTCGATGTCGGGCTGTCCGGAGACGAGGTCCGAAGCCTTGTTGAGGTCGGCGATATGGTGACCATGCAGCGCACCGTCGAGCCACTGGGTAACAACGTCATCGGCAAAGCGTTCGATGATCGAATCTGCGTGTTCCAGATGCTGGAAGCGCTGCGCGCACTCGGCGAGACCACGTCGGCCGAGATCGTCGCCGTCGCGACGACGCAGGAGGAAGTCGGGCTGCGAGGCGCGATCACGTCGTCCTACGGCGTCGATCCGGACATTGGTATCGCGTTGGATGTGACACTGGCGATGGATATCCCGGGTGCGGCCGAGCATGATGCGGTAACGAAGCTCGGCGATGGCGTTGCGATCAAGCTGATGGACTCGTCAACGATCTCAAACTACGCGCTCGTCCAGCACATGCGCGAGGTCGCAAGAAGCGCCGACATCAAGCACCAGATGGAGATTCTGCCGCGCGGCGGCACCGATGCAGGCGCGGTACAACGCACGCGAGCTGGCGTCCCCGCGATCACACTATCGATCCCCACGCGATATGTGCATACAGTCAATGAGATGTGCTCGACTGCTGACATTCAGGCCGCGATCGATCTCCTGACCGCCTATCTGCAACACGCGCACGAGGGGTCATATCGGCACGAAGCCTGAGCGGAATCAGCAACCCGCAGGCGAATCGGCAACCGGCTTTCAGAACTCTGAAAGCCGGTTGCCGATTCGCTGTGGCTGCACCGGCATCGCGCTATCGCGGCGACGCTGGACTACCGCCAGCGCGAGACGTGGGGAAATCGAATCAAGCAGATCGCGCCCAATCAGCACCAGGCCGACGGCCGCGATGCCAATCCCGACCACCGGGACAATCGTCTCGAAGAGCGCAAACTGCAGGCCGGCCATTGACACCAGAATGCCAATAGCCGCGAACGATCGTTCGCGAACGACTGCATAGACGAACAGCCCGGCGGCGTAGGCGATAAACAACAGATAAGCAATGACCAGCAACATAGCAGTCCTCTCAGACATCGACCTCATTGTCGAGCTGAGGCGTGTTCCTCAGTCCTCTTAGCCTAACCAGAGTGCGCGATTCAGGCGTCCGCCGAATGGCCGGAACCATCGGGCCAGCAGACAAGGCCATGGCCTGTCCAAACGGACAGTCGCTGTCCACAGGTTGCTCTTTTCAGGGAAGCACCCTATAGTTCGACTATGTACGTACACAGTGACCAGCCACAATCTGCAGATTCCTCGGGCGATGAGATGACCATCGCCGACGCCCATCGGCGCTTCATTGACGAGGACCTGCGTCTGTCTCCACGGTCTCGGCGTACCTACGACTATTCAATCCGGCGCTTCCTGACGATCGTTGAGGACGATTTCGGTCTCGACCCGCAAACTGCGCCCGTCACCGATCTGTCGATCGATCATGTCACTGCGTTCGTTTCTCGGGAGATGCCGCGGGACCTGCGCACTCCCGAGGAAGTGTCACGAATGCGGACTGTCCAGACACAGCTCGCGGCGGTGCGGAAGTGGTACGCATATTTGGCCGCGTACGATTTCCATCCCGACCTGCCGACCGACAAGCTGAGGACGCGGGTGCGGGCGATGATGCCGCGCTTCACACCGCCGCCGCCAGACATTCACCTCGACGACATCGAGACGATCGTCGAGCATGTCCTGGCGATGCCGCACGCAACGAAGCCGCACCTCGAGCTGCGCCGTCTGAAGATCAGGGCCATGATCCTGTTCCTGTACCGCACTGGCGTCCGGGTATCCGAGCTGTGTGCGCTGCGCCGACGCGATATCGATCTCGAGCGCGGCGAGGCCTCAATCTATCGCGCCAAGGGCGGTAAGAGCCGCACCGTACTGTTCGACGCTCCGACGGCCGAGGCATTAGTCGCCTACTGGACGGCTCGTGGTGATCATGGGCGAGGCACCGGTGCCTTTCCTGCGTTCTCCGGACGTGACAAACTTGGGGAGCCGGGACGAAACATCTCGCCCCGCACTGTTGAGCACATTGTCGCCGAGCTGAGCACTGCCGCCGGCGTTGAAGCCGAGATCACGCCACACTCGTTCCGCCATGGACTCGCATCAGAGCTCGTGAGGCGGCGCGTTCGGGAGTCGACTGTTCAGACACTGCTCGGTCATGCGTCGCCTGCGACCACGAGGATCTATGTTCACAAGACGGCCCAGGAGGTCGCAGACGAATACCAGGACGCCTTTGGCGTCTATCGGAAACCACCTGGCAGCTAAGTATTTCCTGCTGAGCATGCTGGTTGTGCTAATGGCCGGTTGCTCAACGCCCCGGATTATTCGCGAAACGCCAGAAGCAAACCCACCCACGCCGACAGCGCCGGCCACTGCCACGGCTGTTGAGATTGAGGCCAGTCCTCTTGCTTCGCCTGCCATAGAGGCCGTGATTGTCGATCGAGTGGTGCTGGCAACCAGCGTAGATGAACGCGATGCGCCACTCTCCGAAACGACGGTAGTGTCGGAGAACGCCCGTCAGATCTTCCTCTGCGTGCACGTTCAGGGTCTACCGCCGGGCACGCCACTGCGAGCGTACTGGCTGGAGAACGAGCAGGTGATCGCCCAGAGCGACGACATGTCGATCGAGACACAGGGTCGGCCGAGTTGGGTGGCGCTCGCGTATCAACCCCCGTTCGCGCTCAAGCCGGACGCGACCTACGCCGTCGAACTTCTCATCGACAACGTGAAGTTCGATCGCTTCCTGTTCCGTGTCGGGAGTGGTGATGCGACAAAGGCGATCGCCGAAGCGGCTTTCGCAACCGGATTCGACAACATCGGCAAGCCAGTCGGCGTGCGGACCAAATTCCCAGCAGATAGCGAGGAGCTGGTGTTTCGCGCCCGCGTTTCACGCATGGTCGATCCGGCCGGCTGGACCGTTACGACTCTCTGGTTCCGCGGCGATGTCCTGATCGATCAGCTCGCGCCGGACCCGACCGATGACCCGCGAATGCTGACGTTCACGCTGCGCCCCAACGGCTCGTTGCCAGAGGGCGACTACGCCGTGACGTTGCTACTCAACGGCGTCGAAGCGCGGACCGTGCCGTTCGAGGTCACCGCAGCGGGCGGTGTCCCACCCGAGGAACCATCACCGACGGAGACGCCAGCGCTTGCCGACGCGCCACGCATTACCGATATCATCGTGACTGATCGAGTGAACCCACGCACGAACGCGCCGGTCGGCGACGACATCACGATGTGGGATGCGCGCGCGGAAAGCACAGCAGATCTGTGGCTAGCCATCGAGGTCGAGAATCTCACCCGCGATGACGTCGTTGAAGTGCGCCTGCATCGCCGCGGAAGCCTGTATTCCAACGAACGCCTGCCGCGTCAGATACGCGAGCAGGGCTGGATCGCCGTGCCGCTGAGCGTCGAGGTTCCGGCGCTGCAAAACGGCCCGGTCGAGTACACGATCACTGTCCTGGTGAACGGCAACCGCACCGAGACGCAGACGCTGCTGGTGAATCCGGTCGTGCGCTAGGTCGCAGGAGCGGCGTCGTCCGGCAGGGCGTAGCGCTCGACGAGCGCTGTCATCTCGCGGTGAAACAGGCTGTTCGCGACGACGCGAGTGACGTTTGCCTGCTTCGCCGCCCGCAGCACATCGACATCCTTATGCGGCCCGAAGACGAGCACCGGCGTGCCGGCGGCGGTGAGACGCCCGAGAGCGTCCCAGTCCGCAGCCGACCGGATGGCAGTACCGTCAGCAATGACGAGCCGCGCCTGATTCTCCTGGCTCGCGTGCGCCGCCTGCTCAACGCTCTTGGCGAGAACGAAACGGTAGCCGAGCTGCTGAATCGTCGATCGCACGGTGACTGAGAAGAAGACATCCGGGATTAGCGCGACGATGACGCCGCGGTCTTCCTGCGCAGCGTGTTCAACGGAGGTCATTCGGACGGCAACTCCAGCTCATCAACCATGTCGCGCGCGACGTGCAACCACTGCGGGTCCGTGTCATCTGGCACTGAGCAGCCGTTTGCCAGGATGAACTTTCGACCACCCGTCTGGCCAATCGCGTCTTCCGCCTCGCGTCGGATCTCATGCTCCGGCCCGTTTGAGAGGGCGCCGAACTCGTGCCAGCCGCCCATCAGACAGAGGTTTGTCTTAGAGCGCGCTTCGGCCAGGCTCGGCCCAGCGAGCCGATCCGACCAGGACAGCACCTGCACCGGATAATCGAGTACGTCATCGAAGAACAGATCGCGTTCGCCATGGACGTGGAGCACGTTCAGCCAGCTGTCGCGCGCTCCCTGCAGTGCGAGCAGATCATACGGGCGGCCCAGTTCGCGATATTCCTCTTCCGCCATGATCGCGCTGGTGCAGCCCTGCAGCGCGAAGAAGACGCCGTCTGCACCCGAATCGACGCAATCCTGGATGTGCGCGCGCAGGTTTTCGGCGATGGTCGCCAGGGCCTCGTGCACCACGCCCGGGTGGTTCCGCGCATGCTCCAGGAACAGCGCCTTCGTCTCGGTGAAGTGCAGCGCCTCGCAGAGGGGCGAGAAGACGGTCATGATGATCGGTGTCTCGTAGCCGACTGCGTCACGTAACGCCTGAATAGCGACAGCGCGCTGGTGGAAGAATCGCGAGCGCACCATGTCGATCGGCTCGACCAGTCGCCAGTCCTCGGGAGCGCGCACGCTCTTGCGAGGGAACGGATAGGGCAGGTCCGGCATGATCTTCAGAATGTCGAGGTCGAACTCGGCCTCGAAGAATTCCAGCGTCGCCTCTGCCATCCGGCGGCCGGAACCTTCCGGCTTGAAGTGATGCCAGAAACAGACGGGTATGCGGTCGACTTCCTCGCCCATGACCGCAGCCATGACACGCTCTGTCTTCGTCATCTCCTCCATGACCATCGACATTGTTGCGTTCTTCCCTTCCCGGTCGGGATATCCGCCGTCAATCAGGTCAGCCGATTGCGCTTCGCTTGAAATGGATCGCTGAAGCTGGATGGTGGCATACGCATCCGATACTGCACAACGTACCACAAATCGGCATGGTCAGAGATTCCGTAACGAATATGTGATGCGTGGCTTATTGATAGTGCAGCGGTTCCCCACCCGCTGCATACCTCCACACCATAACCCCATCCCGTGGCGAACCGCCCCGACGCCAGCGTCGGGGCGGTTCATTGTGCGTGGCCGTACAATGGCACCCGGAACGGGTTGAGGGGGGAAATCGCATGTCAGAGGGTACCAATTCGCCGGTCGTCCGCCGCTTCGTCGGTGGACCACTCCACACTATGTGCTATGCCATCATCGTTCCGGGCGTCGGCTCGATCATCGTTGACGCGCCCCGCGATGCCTGGCGCGCGGCGCTGGAATCAGCAGAGACACTCGATGCCCCCTTGCGTATGGCGATCGCCACGCACGGACATTGGGATCACATCACCGACATGTCACGCATCCATGACCTCGGCGTCCCGATCGCCGGCAATCCGGCCGATCAGTACATGATGTCCGACCCGCACGGGCAAGGGCTTGTACTGCCATTCGTCGTCGAGCCCGTGCAGATCGATCGGCCACTTCGCGAGGGCGAGCGTCTGGCCATCGGTAATCTGGACATCCACGTCCTCCAGACCCCCGGCCACACGCCGGGCAGCATCACCCTCTGGCTGCCTTCGATGGATGTTATGTTCACTGGTGACACATTGCTCAAGGGGGGCGCGGGGCATACTGCCGAGCCGGGATCGTCAATTGAAGCGCTCGGCGCGAGCGTGCGTCGTCTCGCTGCGTACCCTGAGGCGACGACGATCTACGCCGGGCATGGCGGGCCGACGACTATCGGCGAAGAGGCCTGGCTGGCGACGCTCAGCGACCCGGATGCGCCGCTGGTGCAATGGAGAGCGAGTAACGAACGCCGGAAGCGCCCGGCGTCCTGATCCACGAGCTAGGTCAGCGACTCCATCGCCCGCACGAAGAAGACGACGTTGGCAAGTTGCGCGATGCACAGTGCAACCGCGATGGGACGCACGTCAATCTGCCGATAGGAAACAACAATTGGCGGAGCCACTAGTGAGCCGAGGACGGCCACCTGTGCGAGGAGTGCGCCGGCCATCAGGCGGCCCGGCAGCGCGGCAGTCGCAGTCAACCCGACAATCAGTAGCGCGATCCCGACCGACAGCAAGATGTCGAAGATGAGTACGGCAGCCTCGCCCGACGCGAGATACCCGCGGGCCTTTGGATTCGCGCGTGCGGATGATGTGCGATCTGGCGTGTGCGCATTCACCGAGCTTGTAAACGCCAGCGCCATCGAGCGCATCGATAGAACTGCCAGACTTCCCGCCACTATGAGTGCTACGACACCGAACATGCCAGCTACCGATCCCGTCCGTCCCCCAGGGCCGTCACGCTGACGACCTCCTCCTTGCAATGTGTACAACGAACGAAGCAGCCAAAGGATGCGGGACTCAACAGTTCCTCGCGGATTGGGCCGAGCCACTTGACGACATCTCCGATACTGGTACGTTGTCTGTGCCGCCAGAAGCGCGGCGAACGTCATGGGATCCAATACGTGGCGGGAGCCAGATGTGAGCATTGCTGAACAGATCGAGAACTGGATTTCGGCCGAAGTGCAGCGGGCCGGAGTCAACGGAGTCGTCCTGGGCCTGAGCGGCGGGATCGACTCTGCTGTGGCGTCCGGGCTGTGCGCCCGCGCCCTTGGCCCAGAGCGGGTTCTCGGCGTCATCATGCCCGCGCACTCGCTCCCGCAGGACGCGCGCGACGCCGTATTGACAGCCGAGACGTGGGGTATCGAGCATCGAACCGTTGATCTGTCGGGCGTCGTCGACGCACTGGCGGCAGTGCTTCCGGACGGCACCCAGTTGGCGCGGGCCAACATCAAGCCACGCCTGCGGATGATAACGCTCTATTACATGGCCAATACACTTGGGCGGGCCGTCGTCGGCACAGGCAATCGCAGCGAGCTGATGGTTGGCTACTTCACGAAGTTCGGCGATTCAGGTGTCGATCTCTTGCCGCTGGCGGGAGTGTACAAGCATCAGGTGTATGACATCGCCCGTGAGATCGGTGTTCCACAGCCGATCATTGACCGTCAGCCAAGCGCCGGGCTGTGGGAGGGGCAGACCGATGAGGAGGAGATGGGGGTTTCATACGCCGATCTCGATAGCATCCTCGCTGCGTTCGCCGCCGGTGAGACGCCCGAAGCCGCGCCGGATGTCGTCCAGAAGGTCGAACGGATGGTACGTGGCTCCGAGCACAAGCGCCGGTTGCCGCCGATGTTCTCGCTCGACGAGTCCAGCTAAGCGCGGCCCTCACGCATCGCGATATTGAGATCGACCCGATCGAGCCCATCCTGCCGCGGAAAGCGCAAGCGCAGCGCCAGGATGGCGACGCCAAGGCTCTGACCTTCGCTCGTTTCGAGCATACCGACCGGCATTCCGGCGTCCTGGAGCACGGGAGTGACTTCAGCGTACCGCGCCGCGCGCAGGTCAGGATTCGTCAGCATCTGGCGCGCGTCATTATCGCTGACGTCATCGTAGAGCCACTCCAGGCAGCGACGCATCCAGCGATATGACGTTGAATTGCTCACCCTCTATCCACTCCCAGGTCGCGAATGGCCGCGTCCGAATGACCCGCAGCGCGGAGCGGCCCGATGACGTCGGACTCAAGATCCGGAATCGATGCGATCAGAACGACTGCCTCGCCGGCAAGACGCGTCTCCGGCAGATCGGCTGGCAGCACGACGCTATCGCCGCATCGCAAATCGAGTCCATCGAGCGACACCGATCCGTCTATCACGGTGAGGACGCGGCAGGACTGGCGATTCTCAACGACGGTTCGCGCACTGCTGATGATCCAACGCTCGAGCAGGAAATGGCGACAGGCGACCAAAACGTCGGTGCCTGCAGCACGCTGCAGCGGAGCAACATGGTGAGCACGACGATCTGGCACGGCCGCCTCCAGGCCGCGTTCCAGGTGCAGCTCGCGCGGCCGTCCCCAGTCGTACAGACGATACGTTATGTCACTCGCCTGCTGAACTTCGTACAGCATGACACCCGCGCCGATAGCGTGGACCGTACCTGCTTCGACGAACAGAACATCACCGCGCTGAATCTGTTCTCGTACGAGCTGCTCTTCAATGCGGGCGATGTCGATCGTCTCGGAGACGCCGGTGACGAGATTACCGCCAGCATCGGCTTCCAGGATCAACCAGGCTTCGGTTTTCCCACGGCTGCCGGGTGGCGCAAGGTCATCCGACGGATGCACCTGAATCGACAAATCCTGTTGAGCGTCGATCAGCTTAACCAACAGCGGAAATCCACCGATTTCGCCAGCAGCCCGCACGCCTTGCGCACCAAGAAGCTGCTCCGGGCGCTCGTTGGCCAGCTTACCGAGCGTCATGTCATCGAACCGGCCACCTTCAATCAGCGACTCGTTCCCGCTTTCGAGCGACTCGCCGATCGGCCCATCTGCGAGCTGCTTACCGTAGCGCTCCAGTCGCCGACCACCCCACGGCTTGGGATCGAGCACCGGGCGCAGCCGCAGCGGCTCGCCGATCCTCATCTCATCCGCATGTTCAGGTCTGGTCACGACGACTCCATCCCTCAGCGGCCATCGATTCTGGCCGCGCGATGATCTTTGCAGTCGGCGATCATCAACGTCAACCACGTTGCCTGCTTCACCGCACTCTGATAGACCTGACATGAAGGACGCTTTCCCCAGTGCGGTGGAAGCGGGACAGGAGCGCGAGATGAACACGCTGAGAGTTCGAATCGACCCGAATCGATGCGTCGGATTTGGACGCTGCGCCGTGCTTGCGGCAGGCGTCATCACGATCGATGAGGATACGAATAAGGCTGTCTACGATCCGGAGGCAGGCGAGACTGCCGAGCCGAAAGAGCTCTTCGCAGCAGCGCGCGCCTGCCCTACGCAAGCGATCATAATTGAGCAGTTCGGTCGCCGACTCTACCCCCAGATCATCGAGCCCATGCCTGCTGACATCGCTAAGGAGATTGCCGCCGCTCTCGCCGAGCAGGAAGAGGCCGAGAACAAGCGCAAACGCTAATCATCCTCGTTTTTCGGCACGATCTCTCCGCCGACAACGGCAAGCTGGTCGAGCACAAACTGACGCAGCGCATGCGGATCCGGCACCGGATCAACGAGCGTCCCGTTTTCGATGATCGGATTGAGCATCGAAACGGGCGATGAGTCTTCCGGGCCTTTGCCAAGCGGCAGCACGACATCGAGCAGCGTGGCCGGGTCGCGCCACACCTGCTTGCCGCCGCTCATCTTGCCGCGCTTTGACACTGGTCGGCCTTCGATCTCCACAATGTCCATACCGAAGTCGATCGTGCGGGCATTTGCGATACTGGTGCCGACTCCATAACCATCAACGTAGTCGTAGAGCGCGGCAACTTCGCGCTCGTCCAGGCCACCGCTGGCCAGCAATCGGACATGCTGGAACCCGCGCAGATCAAGCTCCCAGCGGACCTCGCGCAGGATCTGCGCGAAATTTCCGCGACGCGAACCGGGCGTATCGAGACGGACGCCGTTCAACCGATCACCCAGCGCCTCGGCGACGCGGATCGCCTCGAACTTCTCGTCCTCAAACGTGTCGATAAGCGCGATGCGCTGCGCGCCTGGCTCAACCAGGTCATCGAAGAGCTGCATCGCCTTGACCGTATCGCCGACAATCAGCATCAGCGCGTGCGGTGTCGTACCGGTTGGATCCTCACCGAGCTCGCGCGCGCTCTTGACGACACTCACGCCGTCGCAACCGCCGATGAATGCCGCTCGCTCGATCACGGGCGCAATCGCCGGGTGCATCCGCCGCGCACCGAAGCTGGCCAGAATGCGATCTCGCGCGAAGGTACGGATGCGCGCAGCTTTGGTCGCCACGCCCGATGCCTCGCAGATCAGCCCAAGGATGGCTGTCTCCAGCCGCGCAAAGGAGAGATAGGAGCCTTCGATCTCCATGATCGGCTGGTGCGGCCGGATGACTGTGCCCTCGCGAACGCCGCGCACGTTAATGTCCAACCCATCGAGAAGTGCCAGGACCTCTTCAAGTCCGGCGAAGACCGCCCACGGGTAGTCGTGCGGGAGACCCTTGATCGAGAACTCGGCTCGTACGTGCCGATCGAGCCCGGCCTCGCGGATGATCTGCTCCGTGCGGACGAAGTAGACGTCGGTCGTCTCACCCGCGCGAATCTCATCGATGGATGCCTGATAGAACCGGGGTTTTCGCAGCTCGCCCATCGTTGACCTCTCGACCCCTCACCTCCGCCGGCATGTCCGGCACGAAGATCCTACGCGATTGAATTGACGGACGCGACCTCGGAACGATAGAGTGTACGTACAGCAATGGCTTGAGTGAGCGATGACGGGGGACGATATGGAGCCGACTGCAGGAGTTCTGAGCCGCCAGGATATTGAGGCACTCCTCGGGGCAACACCCCCATTACTGGAGGGGCTGATTGATGTTGACGAGCAGCTCCAGGCGAACGGGATCGACATTACGCTCGACTCCGTAGCGCGCTTCCACGGCGCTGGCCTGCTTGGCCTCATCGGTGCCGACCGTGTGCTGCCCGACACCCACGACATCCCATTCGCTGAAGACGGCAGCCTCTCTCTGGCCCCCGGCGCATATCAGGTGCGGTTCAACGAGACGGTGAACCTGCCTCCCTGGTTGATGGCCTACGCGCGCCCACGATCGAGCCTGCTACGCTCCGGTGTCGCGCTACACACTGCTGTCTGGGACGCGGGCTACTCGGGTCGCGGAATGTCGCTCATGGTCGTCTACAACCCGGCCGGCTTCCGTGTCGTCCGCAACGCGCGAATCTGCCAGCTCGTGTTCCACGGTCTGACGACTGCGACCTCCTCGACGTATGCCGGTGCATACCAGTTCGAAGGCGCGCGCTAGTTCAGGGATCGCTCTGCGGACCTACGCGGGGGATAGCTCGACGGACACGTGCTGCCACGTCGCCGCATCCAGTGCGGCGCGCATCTCCGCTTCGTTCTCGAACCGCGTCTGAATGCGACGAGCATCGAACGTCAGCGTGACATCAGATTCGCCAAACGGCCACGGTTCCAGCACATGACGATCAACGTGGTCAGTCGGCGCGACGCGCAGCGGGACTTCGTCGCCCAGCGTCGGTACCTGCGTAAAGGATCGCTCCTCGCCGATTCCGCCGCAGATCGCCAAAGACATCGCATCCCAGAGCGCAACGTACTGGCTGTTGATCGCTAGTTGGCTGTCGTCAACTGCTTCTACGGTTGCAGCACTAGATCGCAGAGATGCAATGATCGTCGACTGGCGAGCGGCTTCTGAAGTGAGGAACTCCCGGATCAGCGTGGCGTCGCTGTCAGGAAGCCTACTTAGATCGCGCGAACCGTAGAGTCGCGTGCCGTGCATGGATGTCAGCAGCGCCGGATAGCGACCGAAGCTCAGTGCCCGCTGCGCCGCTGTGCGCCACATGCCGATGTGTGTGGCGATCGGCAGTTGCAAAAAGGAGTGCGGCAGACCCGTCTCTGGATTCCAGGTCGGCGCAGCTTCCCAGTCGAGCCAGCCGATGTCATGCAGGAGCGCGCCTGCAATCACGGCTTCGCGTGGCGCCACCGCTGCGGCCCAATCCGCCTGCCAGGCGGCAGCGATCTGCGCTGACACCCGCGCGTGCGCCGGTTGGGTGATCGCCAGCCACCCAGCGTCCAGCTTCCGAAGCAGCATAAGGTCCCCCTGTTCAGACGATACGGTTCCGAAACGCCCACGCGGCGGCCTGCGTCCGGCTCTCCGCACCGATCTTCGTGTAGACGTTAGTCAGATGCCGCGCCACCGTCTTGACGCTGATGAAGAGCGTGTCGGCGATTTCCTGGTTCGAGCGACCAGCAGCGACGAGGCGCATGACCTCCAGCTCACGGGTCGTGAGCGGGTGCGCATCCCCGGAATTCGCGCTTTCAGGAGTCGGCAGCAGGTCGGGCCAGTGACGATCGACCAGGTCCAGTAGTCCCGCCAGATACGGCGCTCGCTGCGCCACCTCGTCCTGCAACGCAGGGTCGGCAATGCGGCTGAGGACAGTTCCGGCGAGTTCGACTGTCTGCTCCGCAACGGTCCGCGCTTCCTCGGCGTGGCCGACCACCAGCAGTGACGCAGCACGCGCGTGCCCCACCGCCAGGCGCAGCCAAACGAATGGAGTTCGGCGCTCAGTCAGCCGAGCCGCAGCGGCCGCAGCATGGCCAACTGCCGAGCGGGCGTCGGCGTTGACCAGCGCAATGCGAGACAGCGCCAGATCCAGCTGGATGTCCCAGACAGCTCCGGCCGGCAAACCGACAGCACCACGCAGCTCATCTTCCGCGAGCGACTTCGCCTCATCGAGGTTCCCGTCAGCTTCGAGCGCCTCAACGAGTAATGCGATTGCCTGTCCGGTCGTCACTCCCCGGCCGCTACCCGCGTCGTCCACTGCCTGTCGCGCCAGTTCGGTTGCGCGAGCCGTATCGCCAATGGCGAGATGCGCGCGAACCCGTGCTGCCGACGCCTGCCAGCGCAGCAGCCCGCCAGCGCTGGGTCGTTCCGCCAGCAAATCGAGCGCCGCAATCGCGCGCTCAGCGTGTTCCAGGGCGCGGGTACCCCGGCCAACGAGCCAGTTACATTCGGACAGAGCGATCTCAACCATGGCTCGGACACGCGGATCGCGGGCCTCATCGGCCCATTTGCGAGCCTGCTTTCCGCGATCCAGAGCCAACTCGTACCACCCCTGAGTCCGGCAATAGAGCTGCGTTGACAGGAGAGATAGCGCCTCGGCTCTCGGCTGGTCGGTAGCCCCGACGATCCGATGCTCGGCAGCGCGCAGGCGGCGGATCTCCTCGAGGAAGGAAACGAAGCGATCCGATCCACCGCTTGAGAGGTTGCCAGCCTCAATATTCCGTCGGTACGCGAGCGCGATCAGCGTCGTTGTCTCGCCACGCCGATCCCTGGCGAGACGGAAGGCATCCAGAGCCGACTGGAGCGTCGCATGCGCGACACCGCGATCGAGAAGACCGTGATCGGCGAGGGCTGCTTCGACGACGCCCAACTCCTGCAGCAACGCGCCTCTCGTACTTGTCGAGGCGTCGGGGACGCCAGACAAGGCGCGGCGAAAGACTGCGCGCGCCCGATGGAGTCCGTCGAGATCGCATTGCAACGGTGCCGGTTCGCCGATCGGCCGACCGATAGCCGCTTCGCCGATAGCGATCCACAGATGAACCGGCGCTTCTATTCCGTCCGCATCGGCGAGCGCGACCAGTTCGGCCAGGAGACTCGACGCCTTGTCAAGCTCGCCACCGGCGACCATGCCGCGGGTAGCACGGATCAGCAACTCGGATCGATCGCGCGCAGTGGGAGCTTCGGCGACCAGACGTTCGAGGTCGCGGGCGCTCGCCAGTCGCGCTGCTGAATCGCCAATGACGGCGATGTATGAATCGCGCTCGATCGTCAGCTGAATGCACTCTCCGACTCGTGCTGGGCCATCCGCGTCTCCCTCGGGCATGCCAGCGAGCATGTCCAGCGCCACATCAAGCCACTGGGCTGCATCTTCCCAGGCGTGGATCGCGGCCGCAGCACCGGCTGCGCGTCGGGCCGCTCGAATGCCAGCGAGCGGGTTACGGCCGCGAATTGCGTGGAATGCGACGCGCTCCACCTGTCGTTCGCCGTCGGCCGCGTCCAGCACTTCCGCTGCGGCATCATGGATCGAACGACGCGTGCCGCGGCCGATCCCCGCGTAGAGGCGGTCCCGATACAGCTGATGGCCAAATCGCCATGCCGTTGCCTCATGACGAGCATCTTCCAGCAGAAGACCGAGCTCTCCGCTACGCTCAAGCGCTATGTCGACGTGCTCAGCCAGCTGAGGCGCGCAGATGCGGATGACGTCTGCTAGCGTGCGCGCGTCGATCTCCGTTCCGAGCGCCGCTGCAACCTCCAGCACCCGCTTGTGTTCGTCACCCAGGCGGCAGAGGCGCTGATCCAGAAGTGCCCGAATGTTCAGAGGGATCCCCTGAAGTTGCGAGGCTTCTACTTCCCACTGCCCTTCCGTTCTCACCAGAAGCCCCGAGCGTTGCAGGTGGTTAGTCAACTCAACTACGTAGAGCGGCACGCCTTCAGATTGGCGCTGAATCTCGTCACTCAGCCGCGCGACCTCGCCGACTGTCGTCCCGATATATGCGGCGACGATCGCGCGCGTTGCATCCTCGTTCAAGCGACGAAGCGACATGACCCGACACACCGGGTCGCGAGACACCTGAGCGATGAAGCGATCGCCCGCGCCCGTCACCCTGGGATCATCACCTCGATAGGCTACGACGATCGTTGCCGGCACGTAGCGGACAGTTCGAATGAGGCGTCGCAACACCGATGCGCTGGACTCGTCGAGCCACTGAACGTCGTCTATCAGGACAGCGATTGGCTGGCGCGCGACGAAGGAGCGAATGACGCGGGCGATGTAATCGGTGGCAGCCAGCCGCAGTTCCGGCTCGGTCGCATTTCGCGGCAGGCGGCGCAGATGCTCAGCCAACGACTCGGTTCGCGCATCGCGCTGAGCCGTGTGCCCGAGATCAGCGACGATCTGCTGCAAGGGCGCGAACGCGACCGGCATCGACTCCTCGTCGCAAGCGGCGCGGATCACCTGAAATCCGCGTTCAGCGGCCAGCGATCCGACTTCGTCCAGCAGCCGCGACTTGCCGATACCCGGTTCGCCGGTGAGGATCACGACACGCAACTGCCCACCAGCGGACGCGTCGAGAATCGCGGCGATATCTGCGATCTCGCGCTCGCGTCCCGGCAAGTGGAGAGGCTGTAGCGGCATAGTCATGGATAGAGCTGCTCGCCGTCATCAGCCTCGATGACGATGGCCTCGGTTGGGCATAGCTCGGCAGCCAGCCAGACGAGATCGTCGCTCATCTCACGCACCTCAAGCAGGCGGGCCTTGCCGTCCGCGTCGAGCGCGAAAACGGACGGCGCAGTCACGACGCAGTTCTCCGCGCCAACACACTTGTCTCGATCTATTCGCACTCGCATGGCGAGATCATCTCCGTTCGAGCAAGGTGCGTTCAGAAGTATCCCGATTGTAGCCGCAGACCGGACCAACGACAGTTGTGCAACGAGTCACAAGCATCATCGGCACTGCTAGACTTACGCTGACAATATCGGAACTTCGAGATATGCCTGCGGGAGCAGGCCCGAAGGGACGCCGACAACGGTGAAGATGCGAACCCGCGCTGTTTCTATGATCCTGGTTCTGTCGTTGGTGGGAATGCTCGCGGCCGCATGCGGCGGAAGCGATGCTGATCCGACAGCGACGAGTTCCGCTCAATCGACCACGGCATCCCCAGCCGGCGACGCTAGTCCGGAGACGTCGCCTCCTGCTGAGCTGACCCCGGTCACTGTCGGATTCATCCCGGTCCTGATCTACGCGCCTGTCGCGCTCGCCCACGACAAACGCTATTTCGAGGAATACGGCCTTGATGTCACCCTGGAGCCGCTCGCGGGTGGATCTGACATGGTTGTTCTGACGGCCAACGGCGACTTCGATATCGGCGTTGGCGGAACCGGACCGGCGTTCTTCAATGCTGTCGCACGCGGGATCGACCTCAAGCTGATTTCGCCATTGCACTTCGAGCGTGGTAAGGCAGCGACGCCGCTCGTCGTCTCGAAGGAGCGCTTCGACAGCGGTGAGCTGACGACGCCCGGCGACCTGGCCGGCAAGAAGGTATCGGTCAATGCGCGTGGCGCGACTGAATACTGGCTCAACGCAGCGTTGGCCACCGACGGCCTGACCATTGGCGACGTGGATCTGCAAACGCTGCCGTTCCCGGATGTACCGGCCGCGCTGGCCTCCGGCGCGCTTGACGGCGCGATGCTCGGTGAGCCGATCGCCACGCAGGCTGAGCAGCAGGGACTCATCGTTCGACTCGATGCGGACTTCCCGGAGAACTTCCAGCCAACTTTCGTCTGGGTGAATCCTGACTTCGCCGCGGATTCCCCGGATCTGGTGACTGGATTCATGGCCGGAATGCTACGCGGCTGCCGCGATCTATGGGGCGATGGCTGGGATAGCGATGAGAACCTGGCTATCCTCGAATCCTACACGAGCGTCCCGCCGGAGCTGATCCGCGAAGCATCGCGCACCTATTGCGAGCCGAACGGCGACATCCATGCCGATGACCTCGCGACGCTGCAGACATTCTTCGCCGACCGTGGTCTGCTCGAATATGACGAACCGCTGGATATCAATTCGCTGATCGATCGCTCGTTCGCCGAGAATGCCGTCAAGGAAATCGGCGAGGCGACAGAGCAATAGTCACCGGAGGCAGGATGCCCTCGCCGGAGCGCGCAAGCACCAAAGTCAATATCCGCAACCTGGAGGTCACCTTTCCGCTTGCGCGCTCGGTGGTCACCGCGATTGACAACGTCTCCCTGACCATTCCGGACGGGCAGTTCTGCGCAATCGTCGGGCCGTCCGGCTGCGGCAAGAGTACCCTGCTGCGGGCGGTTTCAGGTCTGGTAACGCCAACGGCGGGCACCATCTCGATCCAGCGCCACACCGATGACAAGCCGCTTCGGGCCATGGTGTTTCAGGGGCGTTCGGTCTTCCCGTGGATGACAGTGCTCGACAATGCTGCTTACGGTCTCTCGATGCGCGGAGTCTCCCGCGAAGAGCGCGAGGCGATCGCCGAACGATTCCTTCGACAGGTCGGCCTCGGCGAGTTCCTCTACGCGTATCCGTCGCAGCTGTCTGAAGGCATGCGGCAGCGGGTCGCCATCGTCCGCGCCTTCGCGGTTGATCCAGAGCTGCTGCTCATGGACGAGCCGTTCGGCGCGCTGGATGAGCAGACGCGCCTGATCCTGCAGTCCGAGCTCCTCCGCATCTGGGAGGAGAGCGGCAAGACGGTCATGTTTGTCACGCACTCAATCGATGAAGCGATGATCCTTGCTGACCGTATCATCGTCCTCAGCTCGCGACCCGGCACGATCAAGGCAGACATTGAGGTACCCTTCGCGCGGCCGCGATCGATCGAGACTGTGCGTTCTGATCCGGCGTTCTCAACGCTATTCCTGCGAATCTGGTCATTGCTGCGCGACGAATCCGCAGCACTTCCGACGGCGGTGGCGTCATGAGTGGCGCAGAGAGCCGACGTTGGCTGGGCTTCATTCTGGCTCTCCTGGGGCCAGTGGTGGTGCTCGTTACCTGGGAGATCCTGGCGCGAACGCACACAATCAATCCGCTCTTCTTTCCGCCGCCAACCTCGCTGGAGACAACGGCACGCGATCTGATTTCGTCCGGACAGCTGTGGGCTGATCTCCGGATCAGTATGCTGCGCGTTGCTGCCGGGTTTGCTGTTGCAGCCGTCCCGGGCGTGCTTATCGGCGTGCTGATGGGTCTCTGGTGGCCGGTGCGTGCGGTCGTGTCGCCAATCGCCGCCGCGTTCTTCGCGGTTCCCAAGATCGCCATCCTACCGCTCGTCATCATCATCTTCGGCATAGGCGAAACATCAAAGATCGCGATGGTTGCCGTCAGCGTCCTGTTCATGGTCGTGCTGTCGACGATGAGCGCCGTGCTGGAGATCGAGCAGGGTTACTTTGATGTCTCGCGCGATGCCGGAGCGAACGTTTGGCAACGCATCCGCACAGTCGCGCTACCGGCGGCGCTGCCGGGGATCTTCTCCGGACTGCGACTCGCCCTCGGCTTTTCGCTGCTGGTCATCGTTGGCACAGAGTTTCTTGCCGCGAAGAACGGCATCGGTTATCTGATCTGGAATTCGTATCAGACGTTTGCCATCGAGAAGATGTACGTTGGCCTGATCGTGACCGGTATGCTCGGCTGGCTGCTGAATCTGGTCATGGACGAGATAGAGCGAGTGGCGATGCCGTGGCGCGTGCCGGAGCGGCGTCGCTTCAGCGTCCCCGTGCCGCAAACCGTGCGCAACTGGTTCATGGCAACGCGGCCATTCTCATTCACCGCGTCGATCATTCCGGCGCTTCTCGGAACGCTCCTGGCCTCAATCGACGGAACGATCTCGCTCAGCCTGTTCCTGATGGTAATCGTTGCTTCATTGCTGGTGCACGCCGGCAGTAACCTGGTCAACGATTACTACGACTTTCGCAACGGCGCGGACAAGCCCATTTCGCGCGGCAATGGCGGCTTCATTCAGCGTGGTCTTATCAGTCCCACCGCAATCCTGTGGTTCGGCCTGGTGCTGTTCGCGGTCGCGACTGCAATCGGGATGCTGATTGTTGTCCGCGTCGGCTGGCCGATACTGCTGTTCGCAATCCCGAGTCTCCTGGCTGCCTATCTCTACACCGGCGGACCAAAGCCTCTGGGATATGTCGCGCTTGGTGAGGCGACTGTCTTCATCTTCATGGGTCCTGTCATCGTCGTCGGTGCCTACTATGTGCAGGCGCAGAGCATCTCGTGGGAAGCGCTTGCGCTGTCGATCCCGGTCGGGCTCCTCGTCACCGCGATTCTGCAGGCGAACAACATTCGCGATATCCGCGACGACTCGGACGCCGGAAAGCGCACGCTGGCGACCTATATCGGCCACCGCTGGGCACGTCGCGAGTACGTCGCCCTCGTGGCCGGGGCGTACATCGCCGTCGCGCTCGTCGCGCTCGGTGGCTTGCTGCCGGCCGGCCTGCTAATCGTGTTCCTCACCATCCCGCGCGCAATCGAGCTGGTGCGAATCGTTATGCACCGGCAGGATGTCAGCACGCTCAATACCGCGCTGCGCAAGACAGCCGGCCTGCATCTGCAGTTCGGCGCGCTCATGTCCGTCGTCCTGCTTGTGGCAGCGATTCGTTAACGAGTTCGCCGCGATACGCGCATCAACCTTCGCGCGGCGGGAGCCAGAACGAGAAGTCTCCGAAGTCGTAGACATCGTGATCCGCCTCGCGGCTGTCCGGCTCGCGTCCTGCCCAGACCTGCTCGTATGCCTCGTGCATTGCGACGACATCGTCTGGCGTGAGCGGCACGCGATTGTGCGATGGGAAGATGTTGTCGACGATTGCGGCCAGCTCCGCCAACAGACGCAGCGAATCACGATACAGCGCCGGATCGCTGCCCTCGCGGTAGGCAAACATCGGCCCAGCATAGACTGCATCCCCGGGGAACAGGATTCTGGCTTCACGATCGAGGAACGTCAGTCCTCCGGGCGAATGTCCGGGCGTGTGGAACACCTCGATAATACGGCCGCCCAGGTCAATCTCATCACCACCGACCAGCGGCATCGCCCAGTCCACGCCTTCAATACTCGCGGTTGCGACATCGAAGCCTGCCGGAAGAGGCCCGCTCAGATATCCTGGTTCGCACCACCTGCGGAGCCTGTCGTTCGGATAACCCAGGGCTAGATCCTCTGCCTCGGATGGATGAACCAGTACGCGCTGGTACGCGCTGCTGGCCCCGATGTGGTCGAAATGCGCGTGGGATTGCAGAACGATCGGCGCGCGATCGGTCAGGTCCGCGACGAGAGCCGCAAAGTCACCGACGCCCATGCCGGTATCAATGATGGCGACATCGGTGTCACCCTCGATGAGGTACGACTTCACGTCTTCGTAATGCAGCGGCTCGCCGATCATCGTCACGCCGTTATCGAAACGCCGAACATCGAACCAGCCCTGAATCAGGTCGCTCATGTCATCCATCCACTCATTCTCTTGTGTCTGGGGTATGTTGCATCCAGCATGCGACGAGACTAGGAGGCAGATGGCGTTGCGTCAAGCATCGCGTTGACAAGAAGCCTCGATCGCGCCTATTCTCCGGCGGCTCAAAGACGATGCCAGACAGAGAGGGGTGCCTGGAGTGAGTAAGCCAACGGCGATGTATGACCTCGTCAAGACACTGACGGAGATCCCGGGACCAACCGGACAGGAAGATCTCGTCCACGAGTGGTGTGCCGACCATTGGTCGACGATCACCGATGACGTGCAGATCACCGGCGTCGGGAATGTCGTCGCGAAGATCGGCGGGCAGGGACCGAACATCATCATCCTGGCGCACGGCGACGAGCTGACGCTGATGGTGACGTCAATTACCGAGAATGGTCTGCTGCGGGTCTGGCCGGCCGGGCGAGACCTGCGGGGACGTCCTGCCCTGCGTTATGTCCCAATCAATCAGCCGGTGCTGGTCATGTCGGACTCGGGGCCGATTGATGGGCAGCTCGTCTACGCGAGCGGGCACGTTATCAGCGCCGCCGACCAGAAGGATCACTTCGAATGGGCTGACTGGTTCGTCGATCTCGGCCTGATGACCCGCGAGCGCGTCACCAGCCTCGGCATTCGTCCCGGCAGTCGCATCGTCGTGAACTCAAAGACGCGGCGGCTCGGTGACGCGATTATGGGCAAGGCGATGGACAATCGCGCCGCGCTGTCGATTGTCACGTCGGTGGCCGAACGCGCTGACACGGCCAAGCTGAAGCACACGCTCTGGGTTGGCTCGACGATTCAGGAGGAGAACGGGCTGCTGGGAGCGTCAAGCATTCCAGAGGTTGCCGACTTCTCCTATGCGATCAATCTGGATGTTGGCCTGTGCGGCGATGTCCCCGGTACGCGTCCGGAGACGCACCCGGCCAAGCTCGGAGGCGGGCCGATCATCGTCCATCAGGATTCGTCGGGGCACTACTCGCACCGCATGACCATGGCAATGGCTGAGACAGCCGAAGCCAACGGCATTCCAGTTCAGCATGCCGTCTTCCAAAACTATGGGAGTGATGGCGCTGAGCTCACGCGTCGGGGGATCGAGACGGTTCTGCTGACAATGCCGACCCGGTACACCCATTCTCCCAACGAGATGGTGACCGAGCCGGAACTGGTTCAGTGCGTTGATCTGATTCTCGCCTACCTGCAGCGCGAGCCACTGCCGCCGCGCTGGACTGCCGGCAAGTAGCGGGCGAGTTCTGAGCGCGGAGCCCGAGCGGCTAGTCATCGGCTGCTTCGGCGAAGTTGAGGATCGCCGATGACGGCTCGGGCCGCAGCGCAAACTGCTCATGGTACAGCTGGCTGTAGAGTCCGTCCCGCAAGAGCAGCTCGTCATGTGTGCCGCGCTCAACCACCTGTCCGCGGTCAATCACCAGAATCAGGTCGGCTGCCAGGATCGTCGACAGGCGATGCGCGATAGCGATTGTCGTTCTGCTCTGCATCAGCGGCTCAAGAGCTGATTGAATCAGGCGCTCCGAACGCGTATCAAGCGCTGACGTGGCCTCATCGAGGATGAGGATGCGGGGATCCTTCAGGATAACGCGGGCGATCGCAAGGCGCTGCTTCTCACCGCCCGACAGGCGGTAGCCACGCTCACCGACTACTGTGTCGTAGCCGTCCTCAAGCTCCATGATGCGATCATGGATCGCGGCAGCGCGTGCTGCAGCGATGAGCTCTTCGTCCGTCGCGTCCGGTCGCCCGTAGCGCAGATTCTCCCGGATGGACGCATGCGACAGATGCGTCTCCTGCGTCACCGCGCCGATGACCTCGCCGAGCGATGACAGCGCAATATTGCGCACATCGTGCCCGTCAATCGACACCGAGCCTCGCGCGACATCATAGAGACGCGGAAGCAGGTACGTCAGCGTTGTCTTGCCAGCGCCGGATGGGCCGACGAGCGCGATCAACTGGCCTGGGCGACCTTCAAAGCTGACGCCTTCAAGCGTCCATTCGCGTGCGTCGCTCATCGTGGTCGGCTTCTCGTCATCACCTGCTGCGTAGCGGAAGTGGACGTCGTCGTAGGTCACACGACCTTCCACCGCGCGAGGGTCAAGCACGACGGCTTGCGGCGCGTCCACGATCTCCTGCTTGCGATCGAGGTAATCGAAGATGCGCTCGAAGAGCGCCAGCGCGCCCTGAATCTCGACCTGCACGTTCAGCAGTGCGCCGAGCGGGAAGAACAGGCGGGCCTGCAAGGTGGTGAAGGCGACCAGATCACCGATCGTCAAAACAGCCGCACTACCCGAATCGATGATCGCGCGTCCGGCGAGCCAGTAGGCGACGGCAGGAGCGATCGAGAAGAACGTGCCGATGATCATGAAATACCAGCGGCCGACCATCTGCTGATGCAACTGGAGGCCGGCAAGCGTGTCGTTCTCAGCGCCGAAGCGATCAATCTCGTAGGTCTGGCGACCGAACGTCTTCGTTAGCAGCACGCCGCTGACCGACAGCGTCTCCTCGACCATCGAGCTCATGTCCGCCATGGTGCGCTGGGTCTGCGTCGCGAGACGACGACGAGTGCGCCCAACCCGTTGCGTGAGATAGAGCGCAATCGGCAACAGCGCGAACGACAGAAGCGTCAGCGTGCCAGAGATCAACGCCATCGCAACAACGGTCGACAGCACGGTCGCTATGTTCGACACAATGCTGGCCGCGGTGTTCGTCAGCACGCCCTGCACGCCGCCAACGTCGTTGGACAGGCGCGACTGAATCTCGCCCGTGCGCGTACTGGTGAAGAATCGCAGCGACATTCCCTGCAAATGCGAATACAGGCGCATCCGCAAGTCGCGCATGACGCTCTGACCCACGCGATTGCTCAGATACGTTTGCCCAACACCGACCAGGCCGCCGAGAATCGGCGCAAGGATCATCATGGCAACCAGGATGTTCAGCAAGCTCATGTCGCCATTGGGGATGGCGTCATCGATGATCTTCCTGAGGAGGAGAGGATTGGCGAGCCCAATACCGGATGATATGAGAATCGCCAGCATAATTGCGCCGACCTGGGCGCGATACGGGCGGAATATCCCGATTACTCGGCGCAGAATCTGCAAATCATTCTGCCGCGAGCGCGGGGTGTTGTCTTCTTCTTGCTCTGATCGTCGTCCTCCACCGTGACGACCACCAGGCGTAGCACCATAGTGCGCAAATTCTCTCAAGGCGGCTCCCTTCCATCGTCTACTTTTCGATATGACAATGGTAGGTTCTGGAGCCGCTTTCGATAACTCCCCGTTCGAGCAGGGAGGCACTCCGCCGTATTAGCAGGGGCTAGTTGTGGGTGGCTGATCGGTCGAAGGGGAAGGACAACGCCAGGCGCGTCCCGGAGCCGATCTCGCTGGTAATCTCGAGGTGTCCGCCGAGACGTTCGGCGCGCTCTCGCATACCGAGAACGCCGAACCTGTTCGCGGTTCGATCCTGTTTGAGCGTCTTCAGATCAAATCCCGGACCGTTATCGCGCACCTCAATATTGAGCATTACGTCAATCACCACCGAGATGTTGACCTCGGCATTGCGCGCATGCTTCCGACAATTAGTCAGGCACTCCTGAACAAATCGATAGATCGCTGCCTCGACCTTGTCGTCGAGTAGTGGCAGCGCGATCGGTGAGTTGATCACGACGCGGGTATCAACCTCGTCCATGTGCTGCTCAGCGAGCTGCTCGATGGCTTCGATCAGCGACAGGTGTTCGAGCGGCGCAGCGCGAAGATCGCGCACCGAGCGCCGGGCCTCGTCCAGGTTCGCCCGTGCCAGGGCTATGGTTCGGTCGATGCGCGCACTGAGCGGCGACGATTCCAATTGCGCTCCGATGGCCTCCAGCTGGAGGATGATACCGACCAGCCCCTGCGCAATCGTGTCGTGGATCTCGCGCGCCAGTCGGTTGCGCTCCTCGGAGACAGCAACGTCAGATGCCTGCTCGAACAGCATCGCGTTCTCGATCGCGACCGCAGCGACATTGGCGACCGTCCATAGCAGTTCGGTGTCACGGCGACGGTAGCTGTTCGGTGCATACGATTGAGCGCTGATGCAGCCGATGACGTCGTTGCCCCGCATAAGCGGCGCTATCAGCATCGACTGGACGCGTTTGGACATGTCGCCGTAGCGCTCCCACTTGTCGTAGTCCACAACCTGAGAGGCTTCAAGAATACGCGGCTTGCCCTCGTTCATCGCCTCCAGGTATTCAACCGGAAGCTTGATGTTATGGCGCGGCGAGAACGTCTGGCCCAGATCGACGATATACACCATGTCGTCTCGTCCCTCGGGACTGCGCAGGATGATCAGGAACGCGTCAGCGATCATGATACGGGCAATCTCATGATGGATCGAGCGATAAATCTGGTTGAGGTTCAGTGACGACGACACAACCGCAGAGACGCGATTGATGATCTCCATTTCCGTGATTTGCGCCTGAGCTTCTTCGAACAGGCGCGCATTTTCGATGGCGACCGCAGCGTGGTCGGCGAAAAGCCCCAGGATCTCGGCATCCGATTCCTCAAACGCATGGTCGGAGATGTTGGAGATCGTCAGCACGCCGGTCGCTGTCCCACGCACGGTTAGCGGCACCGACAGTAGCGAACGCGTCTGTTGCCGCGATTGCGCATACTGATCGCTTCGCGGGTCAGCAGCAACATCGTTGGAAATGACCGGACGACCGCTGCGATAGGAAAGGCCCGCGAGCGTCGTTTCAACCGGCACCGCCGGGTTGGAGTCTTCGTTGTCGATGTCGCCCGACGACGCGATTAATCGGAGATGCTCGCCGGTCTCATCCGCCAATCTGAGACGCGCAGTCGCGCCGTTCATCAGTGTGGCTGCCTCACTGACGATCGTGTGCAGTGTTGATTCGACATCGAGAGAGCTTGTCACCGCTGCGCCGACGCGCTGCAGCGCCAGCAGGCGCGCGCGGTTGCGGGCCTCAGACGCAGCCTCGATTTCTAGCTTCTCGGTAATCAGGTCGATTGCGGAAGCAGCGAACCGCCGAACCAGCTTCCGGAGCGTGCGTTCGGCATCGACCATCTCCGGAGAGTAGCGAATGTCCGGCGAGAGGCTGCGGTCGAACGCATCACAGCCACCCATCAGCCCAGCGAGTACGTCGTCAAACGCGATGCGCTCCTGGTCGATTGCCCAGTCGAGATTCGACAGGAAACGCTGCTCGGCGGCTTGAGTGCCGGTCGAGGCCTCGATGAGCGTATCGATCGCTTCGTCGATGCGCTCCCGCAACATCGCCTGGCTCATGCGACGATAGGCGGGGCTGACCTCGCGAGCGACATCACGCCAGGCGGCCGCAACGGATTCACGGTACTGTATGAGTGGATGACCCGCCGGTACCCGCGAGTCGTGTCCTGGAGTCGTCACGAGGAAGAGCGTCTTTCTGCGACCGGAGTGGCACGCCTCGGATCAACTCGAACCGCACCGCAATCACCCCCTGAGTGGGAGACTCATTTTACTCGATTGTGAGCAACGCAAGCAGGCGCGCGACCGTTGTTTACGGGGCTATACTCGGCAGGGACATCCGTAGCCCACCATTGCTCAATTTGAGGAACAGCCGTGACGACCGCAGTAGCAAAACCAAGCAAACGAGAATTCAAGCGCCGAGTCGATCGCGCAGTCGCAGATCCGCAGCTCAGAACCGCGCTCCAGCGCGCGCTGCCCGAGTTCGGCCGACGGCGTGTCCGCGCGTTCGAAGATCAGGACTTCGCGGCACGGCGACGGCGAGTTCATGACCTGCAGGCGGACGCAATCGCACGCCTGCCGGAGCTCGTCGAGCGATTTACGCACGAGGCAGAAGCAGTCGGCGCTGTCGTCCACACTGCCTCAACCGCTGCCGACGCGCGGCGCATCATTGGCGAGATCATCTCGCAGCAAAACGCCAAGCTTGTCGTCAAGAGCAAGTCGATGGTCACCGAGGAGATCCAGCTCAATCCATCTATCGAGGCGCTCGGTGTCAACGTTGTTGAGACGGATCTCGGCGAGTGGATCATGCAGCTCGCCGGAGAGCATCCATCGCATCTGATCGCTCCGGCGGTGCATAAGACGCGCGAGCAAGTTGCCGAGCTGTTCTCGAAGGAGACGGGACTGGACTTACCACCGGACCCGGCGACGCTCGTGGCCGTTGCGCGTGAGCGGTTGCGACAAGCGTTCATTGACGCCGATGTCGGCATCTCTGGCGCGAACATCGCGATTGCGGAGAGCGGAACGCTCGTCATTGTCACGAACGAGGGCAATGGTCGGCTCGTAACGACGCTGCCGCCAGTCCACATCGCTGTGCTCGGCATCGAGAAGATCGTCCCATCGATGGAGGACGCGACAGCCATCCTGCAGGTTCTGCCGCGCTCTGGCACCGGACAGAAGATTACCAGCTACGTCTCGTTCATGACCGGCCCGAGCCGCAGCGCCGACATTGAGCTGACGTTGACAACCGGCGTGCACGGCCCGAAGGAGCAGCACATCATCCTGCTGGATAATGGTCGCTGGGCTGCCCGCGAGGACGAGGACCTTCACGAAGCGCTGCACTGTATTCGTTGTGGAGCCTGCTCAAACGTCTGCCCGCCCTATCAGATCGTCGGCGGTCACGTGTTCGGGCACATCTACACCGGCCCGATCGGCCTGATTATGACGGCGATGCATCACGGACTGGAGCACGCCGCCGGACCGCAAAGCCTGTGCGCATCCTGCAACGCCTGCGAAATGGTCTGCCCGGCCGAGATTCCCATCCCACGGCTGATTCTCGACGTGCGCGAGCGCGCGACTGAGGCATTCGGTCTACCTGCGCTCAAGAGCTTCGCGATTTCGCGCTGGACCGATCCCAAGCGCGGAGAGCGCTGGGCGGGACTTGCGTCTCGCGCTGCAGGCATGGTGAGCAACCGCGACGGCGTCATCAAGCACATCCCGCTGCAGCCGGTCCTGACGGACGGTCGTTCGCTGCTCGCGCCAACGACAAAGCCCTTCCGCAGCCGATTCAAAGATGTGATGACCGAGCCGGTCCGCGAGCTGAGCAGCAGCCAGGTGAAGGGTGCCACTGTTGCGATCTTCCCCGGCTGCATGACTGATCGCATTACGCCGCGCATGGCTGAGGCGATGGTGCGCGCGCTGCGGGCAGCTGGCTGCACGGTCACATTCCCGCCGGACCAGCATTGCTGCGGCCTCGTGGCGCTGAATTCGGGCGACCGCGTTCATGGCCGCGAGATGGCCGAGCAGACGATTCGCATGCTGGAGTCGACCGCTGCGGACTGGATCGTCACCAACAGCACGAGCTGCCTCGGGGCGATGCTGCAGGACTACCAGCACCTCTTCCGCCATGACACGGAGTGGCGCGAGCGCGCGGCCGCGCAGGCGTCACGGCTTATCGACATCACGACATTCATCGATGAACACGCACAGATCGCCAGCAGCGATTTTCCGCCGGTGCCCAGCGTGCAGTCCGTGACCTACCACGACGCCTGCCAATCGCACAATGCACTCGGCCTGGGCGCGGGAGCGCGGCGAATCATTCGCGATGTGCTGGGTCTTGAGATCCGTGAGATGGCGGATTCGTCCGTCTGTTGCGGCTTCGGCGGCTCGTTCTCAATGGACTATCCGAACGTGTCAAGCGCAATCCTGGCCAAGAAGATCGACAACGTGACAGCAACCGGCGCGCAGGTAGTCGTATCGGATAACCCGGGCTGCCTGATGCAAATACAGGGAGGGCTGGCCAGTCGTGACCAGCCCGTCCGAGTTCTGCATGTGATTGAGCTACTGGCGGAACGCCTCTAGCTTTCGGTCGCGACTGGCGGTCGGCGCTTCCAGACTTCGGTGGCCTGCTCGAATGCGCGCGCAAGTTGCAGGACGCCGAAGTCGTCGTGCCAGCGCCCGACGATCTGGATACCAACCGGCAGACCGTCGTTCGTGAATCCGCACGGCACCGAAATCGCCGGCAGACCGGTGAGCGTGATGTAGTATGCCGACTTCATCCAGTCGATGTACGTCTCCATCTCGACGCCGTCGATCTCCGTCGGGTACTCCATCTCAACATCGAACGGCGGAACCTGGTTGACGACGCAGATCAGGAACTCGTGCGTCTCCAGGAACTCCTGGACTCGCGCGTACAGCTGGGAGCGCAATACTTCGGCTCGGTTGATCTCATCGGGCGTAAGCGCAAAACCCTTTTCGGTGTTCCAAATGACCGTGTCCTTGACCAGGTCGCGCTGGTTACGCACCTTGTCGGCATGCGCCATCGCGAAGTTCAGCGCGCGCAGCGTCTGGAACGCTTCGTTTGCGCCGCTGAAATCCGGGCTGGCATCGTCAACTTCACATCCGATGTCACTGAAGACGCTACGGTTGCCGGAGACGACCTCGCGGACCCGCGGGTCGAGCGGCAGTCCGCCAAGATCCGGCGACCAGCCAACGCGCACGCCCTTGAAATCGCGATCCAGCGGCTGAGCAAACGTGCTGCCGGGCACGTCAATCGAGATCGGCGAGCGCGGATCCGGTCCGGCAATCGCGCTCAGGAAGAGGGCGACGTCGCCGACCGTTCGCGCCATGGGACCTTTGACACCCAGGTTCGACCAGGCGTTCATTGACGGCACGACCGGCACCCGGCCCGGCGAACCGCGAAGCCCGACAACATTGTTGAAGTTGCCGGGATTCCGTAGCGATCCGCCCATGTCGCTGCCATCAGCGATCGGAACCATTCCGCAGGCCAGCGCGGCACCAGCGCCGCCGCTCGAGCCACCGCAGGTCTTGGTTGTGTCATACGGATTCAGCGTCGCGCCAAAGACCGGGTTGAACGAGTGCGAACCCGCTCCGAACTCGGGGACGTTCGTCTTACCAATGGTCAACGCACCCGCTTGATTGATCCGCTGAATCAGCAGGGTGTCGTGCGTCGGCACGTGATCGCGATAGATCGGTGAGCCGAACGTTGTGCGAATACCGGCTGTCTCTTCCAGGTCCTTGTGGGCAATCGGCAAGCCGTGGAGCGGCCCGACCTCCGCGCCGGACGCAAGCTGCTTGTCCGCGTCACGCGCCTTCTCGATCGCCTTGTCACCGTCGATCAGGGTGACGATCGCGTTGACCTTCGGGTTCACGCGTTCGATCTGCGCCAGATGCGCCTGCATGACCTCTACGGCGGATAGATCGCGCTCGCGAATGCGGCGCGCGAGATCCACGGCTGTCGAAAAGCAGATGTCGTCTTGAGTCACTAGCCCGCCCTCCCCACTGAACGTCGTTCGCACGCACGAGCGCACCACGGCACGCGGACTATCGTCGCCGCGAACACGGCAACACGCAAGTGCTGATGACAATTTGTTGCAGGTGGAGAATGCGTCTTAGTGGCGGCAATCGGAGCAGACGCCGAACACCTCAAGCCAGTGCCCGGAGATCTCGAAGTCGGTGCGCGCGCCGAGCGCTTCAAGCATCGGGGCGACCGTGCATTCGTCGAACTCGACAACCGCGCCACAGTCCGAGCAGATCAGGTGATGTCGGTGCGCGCCGTCACTTTCGACGCGCACGTAGTTGTGGCAGCCGTCGGGGCGGTGCAGCCGGTCGAGCAGACCGCTACGCACAAGAACATCCAGCGTGCGGAAGACCGTCGCACGTCCGACGGGCTGACCGAGCCCTGCAAGGCTGCTCAGCAATTCGTCGGCAGTGAAGGCACCTGAGGTCGCATGAACTGCTTCCACAACGGATCGTCGGGGAGCAGTGACCCGGTATCCTGATTCCTGTAAGATGCTCAGTGCTTGATCGACTGTACTCATTTGAACGTGATCCGGTAATAGACAGTGCCGTGCGGCCAGTGTAACACGGGGCGGATGTCGGAACCCGGCTCATGAGGGAACTGCATGTCACTCGACACTGACGTCACAGCTCCACCAACAAGCCAGGAACCAGAAACGCACGGCAAGTCTCGCAAAATTGCTGCTCTCGGCAACCGGCAGTTCCTGCACTTCTGGCTCGCGATTACCCTCGCGCTGACTGGCCTCTGGGTCCGAATTACCGTGCAGGGCTATCTGGTCTATGAGATGACCAGCGACAAGTTCCTGCTTGGCCTCGTTGGTTTCCTGAGCGCCATCCCTGTCCTGATTCTGTCCCCCATCGTCGGCGTTGTTGTCGATCGATTTGACCGCCGCAAGGTGCTTTTCGCAACGCAGGCGTTCATGGCTGCCAACCTGTTCGCGTTGGCAACCCTCGACGCTGTCGGCACCTTGCGGGTCAGCCACATCATGATCATCGCGACACTCGCTGGAGCAGCGTCGGCATTCGACTGGCCGGCGAGACTCTCGCTTGTGCCGAACCTCGTTACGCAGCGCGAGCTCCAGAGCGCAGTCGCGCTTAATTCGGCCGCGTTCAACGGCGCACGCATCATGGGTCCAGTCATCGGCGGGACACTGATAGCGATCATCGGGACCGCCGCATGCTTCTTCCTGTCGGCCTTCGCGTTCATTCCATCAATGATCGTCCTGCTCACGCTGAGCGTCGATCGGGTGCTTCCGAGTGGTGAGCGTTCGTCACCGTTTCGCACCATCGTCGATGGCTACTCCTATATCTGGAGCTACCCGACGCTTCGCAGCCTGCTGTCGGTTGACCTTGTGCCGGTCATTTTCGGCATGTCGTTCTTCGCCCTGCTTCCCGCGCTGGCCCGCGATGTCTACGGGCGCGGCTCCGAGGGGCTCGGCTTCCTGTATGCGGCTGATGGCGCTGGGGCGTTCCTCGGCGTCATGGCAGTGGCGACGCTGGCATCGCTGCGCCGTCGCGGACTGCTGGTAATCATCTTCGTCTTTCTCTTCGCCGTCTTCCAGATCCTCTTTTCCTTCGCTCCCACGCTCGGCATCGGCATGATGCTGATCTTCGGCATGGGACTGGTCAGCGCAATCTATGGCACGCTCGCGGATACGTTGATCCAGACGATCGTCCATGACGAGTACCGTGGCCGTGTCATGGCTGTCTACTCAACGTTCTGGGGGCTGACGCCGATCGGCTATCTGCAAATCGGAATTGTCGCCGAACAGTGGGGGACGCAGCGCGCGATTCTTGTTAATGCTTGCGTCGTTCTCGTCTATGTGGTCGGCCTGATGAAATGGAACCCGGAAGTCAGGCGGCTCGACTAGGCACGGGAGGTTCTGTGGTGCGCTGGATGTCTGGCATACGCGATACGATCGCGGCGGCGCGGCCTCCCCGGCCACTTCGCACTCAGCCTGTCATTCAGAGAGCGCGACCACGACGAGCGACACTAGGTGCCGTCTCCGATATAGCGAACTGGCTCCCTGCCGCACCGGAGCTCAATGGTCCGGTCGCTGTAGTGCCGGATTTTCGACCAACCTCGCATCCCCGTGGTTCGACCGTGTCGGCAATCGCAAAAGCAGTCGACTCTCCTACGCTGCCGACTGCGCCTGGCACTGACTGGATACGGCTAACTGATCTGACCGGCAGCGCACTCACGTCGGCCGACATTCGCGTCGATGCGCTGAGCATGCCCGACATCCTGCTCGTGACTGCGCCGGTTGGCCTTTCGGGCGCAGCGCGGGCTGCAGATGCGCTCTTCCATTCGAACACGCAGTTGCGGGCTGCCGCGCTCCCGCAGTCAGGCGCGGTTGAGCTGGCCGCCTGGGCAGCGCCAATCTGGCTCGTGATCCTGCAGCGGCCGGCGAAGCCCATCGCGTGCGTAACGGGAAGCGCGGTGCTGGCCGAACTGCTCACTCTCGGCTGTTACAGACTCACCGAAAAAGCTCGCTCAATCGAGGCGGTGACGCCGTGGGAGGAACCAGTCGTTCAGCGGCTGTTCGAGCTGGAGTTTGATAGCGCCGGCGGCAAGACGGTGCTTGATATCGACGCGTCGCTGTCGGGCGATCGCGCGTGGATAGAGCAACTGGCGGAGATCATCGGCGCGGTGATTGTCGAAGAGGGGACGTAGGGCTGACACATGGGAGACGACACAACGGCGATGGACGGTCGAACGCAACCAACACGCGAAAGCGTGCTCGCGACCGATCGGGTTCATGTCATTGACGATCCGCTGGCGCAGGTACACCTCGGACGCCTGCGCGACCGCGCCACGCAGTCGCCCGAATTCGGTCAGGTCGGTGAGCTGCTCGCCGCGCATACGTTGTGGTTTGCGCTGTCTGACTTGCACCTGCGGCAGGACACAGTAGCAGCCTTCGATGGCTCACCCATATCAGTCGCCCGCCTGGCGGAACGCATTGCCGGCGTCGTGATTCTGCGGGCCGGAATGCTCTTCTCCAGACCTTTTCAAGCCCTGCTGCCACATGCTCCGCTCTACCAGGTGGGCATTCGGCGCGACGAAGAGACGCTTACTCCGGCCGTCTATACGTCGAACGTTCCACAAGCGCCTGGCTGGGCCGACCGAGTGCTCGTGCTCGATCCGATGGTCGCGACAGGCGGGTCAACGGCGCGCGCCATCGCCGAAGTACGACGCTCGTTTCAGGGCCCGATCGATGTCGTTGCACTCGTCACCGCACCACTCGGCGCTGAGCGCGTGCTGAGCGATGATGCTGACGTACGCATCGTCACGACCGCGCTCGACATCAAGCTGAACGATATGGGCTACATCTTGCCCGGTCTGGGTGACGCAGGCGACCGCCTCTTCGGAACGTAGCGCAGCCAAAGAAAGTCCGCCTGGCGGGGATTCCCACCAGGCGGTTTCTTGTGTGAGGTGATTGGTCTGTTACTGACCGATCTCGGAGGCGAACTCCTTCTCGGCCGTCGTCAGCGACTCGTCGACGATGGTGACCATGCGGTCAATCTCTTCGGTCGTGATGACGAACGGCGGCGCGAAGTGGATCGTGTCCCATGCACGGGTCAGCAGGCCCTTGTCGTCGAAGAGCTCGGAGACTCGCTTCATGAACTTCGAGTCCTTGCCGAACTTCTCCTTGGTCTCCTTGTTCTTGACAACTTCGAGACCACACATCAGGCCGAGGCCGCGCACCTGCCCGATGGTCGGGTGAACGAGGAGCTCCTCAAGCTGCTTCTTGAGGTACTCGCCCTTGTCAGCCGACTGCTGGACCAGGTTCTCGCGCTTGAAGATGTCGATGTTGGCGAGCGCTGCGACGCAGGCAACCGACTGGCCACCGAAGGTCAGCAGGTGACCGAGGGCGACATCGCCCTTCTCCTTGAAGCCTTCGAAGACCGAATCGCGAACAGCAACGCCGGCGACCGGCGCGTAGCCCGAGGACAGGCCCTTTGCCATGGTAACCATGTCCGGAACCACGTCGTAGTGCTCGATCGTGAAGTACTTGCCGGAGCGGCCCCAGCCGTTGATGACTTCGTCAGCAATCAGCAGGACGCCGTGCTTGTCGCAGATCTCGCGCAGGCGCTGCCAGTAGGCCTTCGACGGAACCTGAACACCATTGGCGGTCGAAACCGGCTCGGCGATGATCGCCGCGACCGTCTCTGGGCCCTGGTACTCGATCTCCGCCTCGAATGCGTTGGCGCAAGCAATGTCATCTGCCTCGCCAGACAGGCCAGGGAACTGCGGGCGATAGTTGTTCGGCGACTGCACGTGGTAGACGCCGTGCATGAACGGACCAAAGTACGTCTCATTGCGTGCCGAGGTGAGGCTCATCGCGCCGTAGGTCATGCCGTGGTATGAACCGCGACGGGCGATGATCTTGTAACGCTTCGGGAAGCCACGCATCACCTGGACCTGCTTGGCGATTTTCATCGCCGACTCGACGGCTTCTGAGCCGCCGGAGCAGAAGAACAGGCGATTGAGATCGCCCGGCAGGATCTCGGCGATCGTCTCAGCCAGTGCCACAGCCGGAACCGTCGTGTAGTTGGCGGCTGAGACGTAGGCAACCTTGGCAGCCTGCTCGGCCATCGCCTGGCCGATTTCGGCGCGGCCGTGTCCCGCGTTCACCACCCACAGACCAGCGATGCCGTCGATGTATTCCTTACCGTCGACATCGTAAAGGAGGGCGCCCTTGCCGTGATCGAAGACCTTCATGCCCTTCTGGGTCGCCAGCTCCTGCCAGTTGGCAGAGTGGATCCAGACGTGCTCAAGTGCGCTCTGCGCGTACTCTTCAGCAGTCTTCGGTTTGCCGCCCACCGGACTCTGTACCATGCCCGACTCCTTGCGTATCCGGCGATACATGCGCAAAAACCGCGTACGTACTTTGCAGTCGCACATGAAACGCCATCTGAATCTCTTCTATCGGCCAGTATAGCATCAGATGACACGAAAGTCGCCTTGCCCAGGGGCATTTCGGTACACATTGCGCAGGATGTTTGCCGATTCGGCAATCAGGTGGCCGAATCCGCCGCCGGGGCGGACATGGGTCTAGCCCGAATCCGAGCGATGCTACAATGCGCCATCTGATGACGACCGAACACTACAATTGGGGAGGCAACGCCGTGGCGCACAAGGTGCTGGTCCTGTCCCGCAAGTTCCGCGAAGGGAACAGCGAGTTCCTGCAGGATTTCCTGGGGCGACGGAACTGTGAAATGATCGATGCGGAGATACAGTATCCGATCGATCAGGAGCAACTGTGTCGCCTGGCCGCCGACGCAGAAGGCATCATCACCGGCCTGGAGTGGATCTCACCCCGGGTGATGGAGGCCGCTCCCAACCTCAAGGTCGTCAGCGCCGGGGGCGTGGGCTACGACCATATCGATATCGAGGAAGCCAATCGCCGGGGCATTGCTGTCGCGATCTGCGCTGGCTGCAACAATCACTCGGTGTCCGAGCTCGCCTTCGGCATGATGATCAGCCTGGCGCGGAATGTCCTCATCGTCGATCGTTCAATCCGCGATGGAGCTTGGTTCCCCTACGATCGCATTCCGAGCGACGCCAACACGGAACTTTGGGGCAAGACGATCGGCATTGTCGGACTCGGTCGCGTCGGTAAATCAACGGCGCTACTGGCCAAGGCATTCGGCATGCGTGTGCTGGCTGCTGATATCGCCTGGGACCTGACGTTCGCCAACGAGCACGGCATCTCATATATGTCATTCGACGAAGTGCTGAAGCATTCCGATTATGTATCGCTACATTGCCCGCTGGACGATCAAACGCGCGACCTGATCGACGAACGCGCGATAGAGCTCATGAAACCAACCGCATTCCTGATCAATACCGCGCGTGGTCCAATTGTGAAGGAATCGGCGCTCGTCGGGGCGCTGGAATCCGGCCGCATCGCCGGGGCCGGCCTGGATGTCTTCCAGTTCGAGCCGCACCCGGACAACCCATACACCGAATTCCCCAACGTCGTGCTGACGCCGCATATCGGCGGGACGACGAAGGAGGCGTTCGACCGCGCGCTCTATCTGGCGCTCGTCAACGTGACCAACGTTCTCAATGGCGACCCGCCGCATTGTCAGGTGAATCCGGAAGTGACGGCTTATCGCGCGCTGGCTGCAAGTCGCGAGCGCCGCGTCATTCCGCCGCCGTCTTCAGCGGTGTAAGCGTGCGAAGAACTCGGGCAGCGGCTTAGACCACTGCCCGTTCGCGCTTCTCCATGATGTTCGTTGAGTGGCCTGGATCAAGCCGAACCGACGGGTTGATATAGATCGCACAGTGGTTCACCGCAGTGATTGCTTCGGCAACGCCGGTCGCAATGAGCTTGAACTTGGCCTGATATGTCACGACATCGCCGCAACCGTAGACACCGTCAATGTTCGTCGCCATCGTGATCGGATCGACGCGGATCGTATTGCGCTCGACCTCCAGGCCCCACGTCTTGAGCGGCCCGAGATCAGCGAGGAAGCCGATCGCCACGATCAGCTCATTCGCATCGACCGTCTGCTCGTGGCCTTCCTTGAGGTGATGGAACGTCACCGCCTCCAGCCGTTCAGTGCCGTGCACCTCTTTGACCGCATAATCCGGATAGTGCAGTTGCACGCCGCCGATCTCCATTTGCGAGATCGCGTGCTCGTGGGCGCGGAACTTCGAGCGGTGGACGAGGCGCACTGAGCGGGCCAGCGGCGCGAGCGTGTTGGCCCAGTCAACGGCGGAGTCACCGCCGCCAACAATCAGCACATCTCGATCGCGGAAGTCTTCGATGCGCTTGGCGAAATAGTGGACGCCGCCGCCCCCTTCGAAGCGCTCGATCCCGGGAACATCCAGCCGCTTCGGCTCAAACGCGCCGATACCGGCAGATATGATGATTGTGCGACTGTAGTGCGTGCCAGTTGTCGTCTCCAGCACGAAGATGCCATCATCAGTGCGCGTGACGGACTGCACGGCAGTCTTGACCGTAAACTCGCAGCCCATCTGGGCAGCCTGCTCAACCGCTGCGGTCACGTAATCCTTGGCGAGGACGCGGGGGAATCCCGCAATGTCATAGATGTATTTCTCTGGATAGATCGCCGTTAGCGCACCACCGAGCTCCTCCAGAGCTTCGATCACCTTGGTGCGCAAGCCGCGCATACATCCGTAGAAGCCCGCGAAGAGCCCGACTGGTCCCCCACCAATCACGATAATGTCGTAAATCTGATCGTCTTCTATCGGCACGCTCATTTTTCCTTATGTCGCGTCATGTCATTCGTGTAGTGCGACGGTGCCACGTGTCGACGAAGCGGTCAACACTCACCAGCATCGGCAATCGAAGTATACCGACGCGGCATGGCGCTTCTATGCGAAGAATGTCGCAACAATCAGGTTGCTGTCTTCGGGGCCAGGTTGCTCTGATTGGCGTAACGGATCGCCGTTGGTAGATCGAGTCGATAGAGCGCCAGACGCGCGACCGTCAGCGCACCGTAGTCTTCGACGGACGCGGCTTCCGGGTTGTCGTAGAGCGCCCCAAAGCCCAGCGCGACGTTCTGCGCGACGTTCCACCATGTTGGGCCATCAACGCCATTAATGACAGCCGTCGCATATGGCTGCAGGTAGGCGTGCCACTGTTGCTCAAGCTCCTGCCAGTCCACACCAAGAATCTGCTCCGGCACGCGCGTGCGATACAGCTCGGAGTACGCCTCGACGCCGTAGGTGTCCACAACAAAGCGCGAGAACGAGCCGGCTGCGTCGTACTCCAGGCGTCGCCGCACACGACCTTCGTAGGTCGCGTCATCGCGCAGGAACGCGAGAGTCGGCAACACGCCAGCCTGGTACGCCCAGGCTGCGGACTGGATCGACGTGATGTATCCGGCAGCCTGGACGTCGTCGTCCATCAGGTAGGTCGCGAACCCCTCAGCGAAGAAAAGGCTGTTTGGCAACGCAATGTGATTGCCGGCGATGACGTGCGCAATTTCGTGCGTAATGAGTCCCTGCAACTCATCCATCGCGACGCTGCCGTCCTGCAGGACAAACACCTGATGGAGATCGGAGGCGGCAAACCCCTGGCAACCGCGACAGTCGTCGTTGAACATCTGGTCAGCGAGGTAGACCGTTATCGGGGTCGTATCATCCGTGCCAAGGAATGCATTGACCTTCGCGGTGCCGTGCTCGGCCATCGCCGCTATGCTCTGGGCAATGGAAGGGTCAAACGCACCAGGCCGCCAGGCGACGGTGACGTTCCCGAACGTATAGGTCTCGCTGTAATACTCCTGCACGAGCCCGAGCGGACCTATTGGCGACACGAGGCCTGGCTGGGCTACTGCTGGCAGCGGCACGTTCTCAGCGGCAGACGACTGTTCCGGCGCAAGCGTCGCGGCAACCTGGCTTTCGGGTAGCTCGGCTACGCCCGTTCCACCGTTTGTACTGCGCGCACCGCCGTCAGCACTGGCAGTTGCCAATGCAGCGACGGGGTTGTGCTGATTGTCCGGGGTGTCCTCGTCACGAGGGAGGAGTGCATACAGGCCGGCGAGCACAACGAGCGCACCGACGACGACGATCATGATGACGAAACCACGCACGATTAAATCCACCTCATCAAGCACACTGCGCCGCAGACTCCAGCAAGCCTGGGCAACCTCCGGAGCGTACAATCTCCCGCAACGCGGTGACAACCGACGTGGCGGAAATCCTGAGATGACAAAGGATGAATGTGGTGGTTGAGACGAAGACGGTGGTTGACGAGCTCATTTCCGAGCGTGGGCGACGCTTCGGCCCGGCCCGGCTGGGCAACCCTCGAGCATCGGCGTCGAAAATCTCGTTCGTAGCCGGCTTCCCCGATCCGGCGAGTCTGCCAAAGGCGGACGTGATCGAGGCAACGCGAATCGCACTGGAGCGCGAAGGCGAATGGGCGCTGCAATACGGTGCAGCGCAGGGCTACCCCGGCCTGCTGGACGAGCTGGTGACGAAGCTGGGACGCGATCAGGGCATTGCGGCAACGCCTGACAACATCCTTATTACCAATGGCTCATCGCAGGCCCTGGCGCTGATCGTCGACATGCTGGTCGATCCGGGCGACATCATCCTCAGCGAGCAGCCAACATGGTCTGGCGCAGTGCGGAACTTCACCGTGGCGCAGGCCGACATTCGCCCGATCCCGATCACCGACGAAGGGACCGATGTCGACGCACTGCGGCGTGAGCTGGAGGCAATCCGCGCCGACGGCAAGCGCGCCAAGCTGCTCTATACGATCCCGAACTTCCAGAATCCGACCGGCGTAACCACGACGCTCGAGCGGCGCGAGCAGATCATTGCGCTCTGCCGCGAGCACGGTGTCGCCATCGTCGAGGACGACGCCTACTTCGATCTGCGCTACTCGGGCAAGCGGCTGCCAACGCTGTACTCGCTGGCTGGTGATGGCTCAGTGATGTATCTGGGTACATTCTCGAAGATCATGGCGGCCGGAGTGCGGCTCGGCTGGGTCGTTGCCGATGCAGGCGTCATTCAGCGCCTCGCCGGTATGAAGCTGGAGGGCGGAACCAGCCCATTTGCCGGCTATGTGGCGGCAGAGTTCTGCGCGAATGGCACCCTGCAGGAGCACATCGCCGAGCTCACGAACCTGTATCGCGGCCGACGCGACATCATGCTGGACGCGCTCGCGAAGACAATGCCAGAGGGCACGTCCTGGACAACGCCTGAAGGCGGCTTCTTTGTCTGGCTCACCCTGCCGGACGGCGTCACGGTCAACGAGATTCAGGCTGCAGCGTCAGCGCAGAACGTCGAGTTCCTGCCGGGGCCGGCCTGCCACTTCCACGGAGCCGGAGCGAACACGCTGCGGCTAGCCTATTCGTTCGCCGACGATGAGCAGATCAAGCAGGGCATCAACATCCTCGGGAAGCTCGTAAGCGAGGCGGCGGCGAAGTAGGAGGGTCAGATTGGCGGGCCACGTCACAACGACGCGGCTCGCCGAGCCTGCCTGTCAACCCCGAACCGGCTCCGGCTGGCAAACAGGACAGCGGTACGTGCCTCTGCCGTTGACGCGCTCCTTGATGATTGGCGTTCCGCAGGTCAGGCACTCGACGCCCTGACGACCGTGGGCAAATGGAAATGCTCCGCGTTCCGGCACCGCTTTGCCATTGAGGATGTGCGCGCCGCCAATCGGCATCGCAATCGCCAGGATCTCGCCGATAGCGTCGTAGAGCCGGTCGATCTCGGCCGCTGCCAGATCACGTGCCAACCGTTCGGGATGTAGCGCGGCACGATGCAACGCCTCATCGACGTAGATATTGCCAAGACCGGCGACGAACGTCTGATCCAGCAGGAGCGGCTTCAGCCGCGCCTGCGACCGGCGAGCAATGGCCGAGTGGAACCACTCACGGGTGAACTCAGGCGAGACTGCGTCTGGCCCGAGGCGCAGGTTCCCGATATAGCCAGCCAGGTCATCGACCGGCATCAATTGGACGCGGGCAAAGTGCCGGATGTCGGTCAGATAGAGCCTCGCGCCACTCGCGAAGTCCAGAATCAGATGCGTTGATTTGTGCGGGAGCTCAGCGCCATAGGCCGGCACCGGGTGGCCCGCGTTGAAGCCTGGAATCGACGGTCCGCGCGCGACAATCTGGCCGCTGAGCTTCAGATGCACGACGATCGCGATGTCACCGATGACAATCGGCAGGTACTTCCCGTGGCGGTCAACCCGTTCGAACGACCGCCCAACGATCTGATCGAGTCCAAGACCATCGGCAGCAATGATCAGCTTCGGCAGGCGTAGATCGATGCCGACGATCGGATCGTGCAAAAGCTGCTCGGCGATTCCGCGCCGAGCGACATCGACTTCGGGAAGCTCGGGCACGTCATTCTCCAGGCGGTTGGTACGAATCGATGCGGTCGTCCCGCGGTTCCGTCGATTGGGGAGGCTCAGACGGGTCGGCGGGTACGCGTGGATGCCTTTGTTCGGCATCTCCCAGGAATTGCGTCAGCACTCCGCGCCAGTTTGAGCTGTGCTGCGGCGCGGTTTCCGGCGCTGCCGAAGCGAAGACTGTTCGCGCACGGCGAACACGCAATGCGTCCTCGATGATGACCTGAATTGCAGCAGCAAACGGTATCGCCAGCAACGCGCCGAGCGGCCCCATGAATTGCCCACCGGCAAGTACCGCAAGAAAGACCGTTAAAGGCGATAACCCGATGGCACCGCGCATGATACGCGGCACAAGAATGCTGTTCTCGGTGAACTGCAGCAACACGATGAAGATCGCGACGATGATTGCTTTCTGCCACGAGTCGAGCATCGCGATGGCGAAGGCAGGGATGCCACCAATCCATGGACCGATGACCGGCACCATCTCGGTGATCCCGGCGAACAAGGCCAACAGCAGCCAGAACCTGAGTCCCAGCAGACCGTATCCAATGCCGGACGCCACACCGATGATGACGCAGAGGGTGAGCTGTCCGCGCAGCCAGTCGCCAACCTTCGCCTCGACGTCATACCAAACGGTGTTGACCCGGTCGCGTGTCTCCTCGCGCATGTTCTGGAGGAGCAGTCGTTTGACGAGGTGCTTCTCCATTAAGTAGTAGAAGCCAATGACGAACGTCGCAACCAGTCCGAATATCACCGCGCCGATGCCGGTAATCAGCCCAATAGCCGTCCCGCCAGTCGGCGGTGGCGGATTGTCGAGCCGGAACTTCAGCTGGGTCAGAAACCGGTAGCCGGTGCGCGCCAGAAATCGATTGTCGCTGGTGCGCCACTCGTCCGCCAGATTCTGGATCAGATTCGGCGCTTCCTGCGAGAACGACCGGGCCTCGGCAGTAATGAGCGGCACGAAGATGAAACCGAGGAGAACCAACGCAAGGAGGATCACGACGTAGACAGTGAGGATGCCGGCAGCTCGCGGCATACCGCGGGACTCCAGCTTCAGCACCGGACGCTCGATCACCGTCGCGAAGAGAACGGCGAAGAGCAACAGAAAGACAATTGTCTGGATCTGAACAACAAGATAGAAGATCAGCAGGACGATCAGAAGCGACGCCGGCGTCAACGACGGACGTGAGCCTGCATCGCCTTTCGGCCCGCGATCGGAGCCAGCACCGTTCACCAACGCTTCACCCTCGCCGGTCGGAATGATCGGGTCGAAGACGGGGATCCTGGACGGTTAGTCCCGGCCACCAGTCAGATGCTGACTGAGCCTTTTGGCAATCGCGACCAGTCGACCTCCCAGTATCGTTCGTCGTATGGATCGACTCGTGTCGGGGTTACCTGCGAATTCCAGACCGTTGGGAAGGCATAGGCAACAACACCGTCGATGGTGAACGAGCGCGTTGTACCTCCAGGACGAGACACTGGGAAGATCTCGCGCGGCGGGCGTGAAATCACTTCACACTGGAACCAGCCATGCTCGGGGCAGTGGCCCGCGTGAAGCTCCCACGGCAGGTCAGCAGTGACCGCGCCGAGCGGAATGATCTGGGTATTTGTCAGATCGCCCTGACAGATCGGGCAACGCAGCGGCGTTCGCCGTCTCGACGCCATGCTCGTCCAGCTCCTCACGGTGCTCTTGACTGATCGGACTGACGCCGAAAGTTGTCGTGTTTCGAACTTGGCGTCGCGTCCGTTATCGTACCATAGGCGTCTGCAGCGCCCGAGACTGTTGCTCAGATTTCTCCTCGCTCGTACAATCCTCCGGTGGGGGACTAAGGACCCGGGCTGTCGATCATGCCCGGAGACACCAGAACTGAGAGGGATGCAGTTGGCGAACTCCGATGTGATCGCGAGCCTCATCGATACGTACCGGAATCTCAACCTGAAGATTCGGCCGCTCGATTCAGCGACTGGCAACTCGGCTGGTGTGCTGGAAGCCATGGCGACGATGCGCGAATCCGAGATTCGCTCTTCGCAGTTGATTAAGCTGATGTTGCTCGGAGATAGCTCCGGTGACACTACGATTCCTGAACCGCCACCGTCGGCGAACCCGACCAGTGTCCGGGTTCTTCTCTCAGAGTTCGGAACTGCCCGCGAGGCTATTCTCGCAGCAGTTCGTGAAATGTCAGAAGAAGATATCAACGCTGCCCGACCGGGATTTTCCGCTGCCGGGTCGATTGGCGAAGTACTCAAGCAGATCGCCGAGCGAGATAAGAAGATTCTCGCCTCGGTCTAAGTAACCCGCGCTGTGCAGTTCCTCGTGCGGGCAGCAGTTCGCATTCGGATTTGCGGGTAATGCTGAGATTCACAGGTTGGTGGGGGATCCAGAGGTGACAGAGGCACAAGCACGCCTACAGCTTTCGCGGCTTGCGGCCGTGCTGGCGGTATTGGCACTCGTCCTGATCGTCGTGTCGGGTATCCACCGCACCAGCGTTGATGCAGTCTGCCTGGCCTGGGGTGATTGCTCCGGCTGGAGCTACCTGACCCGCTCAGCCGGGTCGGTTGGCGCACTACACCTCGGTGTTTCAGCATTACTCGCGTTCATTACCATCGGCCTCGCGACTGTCAGCCGGGCGCTACGAACCGATGGGCGGGCGCACGCAATCTCCACGGCTGCAATCATCCTGATTGGCGTGCAGATCGCGATGCTCTTCGTCCCGGCGAACGGCACTGCGGCGGTCTGGTCCGCCACCATCCATCTCGGCGCGACCGCGCTGCTCCTTGCTTGCGCGCTGGCGCTCGTCCAGCCACTCGTTCCATCTGCCGGGCTGACTCGCCTACAGGCTGCGACGGCCGGCACATGGTTCCGGCCACTGCTGCTGGGCACGATCGGCGCTGTATTTGCCGTACTCGTTTCTGGCGCGTATCTGGCTGCGGCGACCGGCTCGTCCTCGTGCGAGGGCTGGCCCGTCTGCGGCATCTCCATGTCAGAACCGCTAACAGCCCAGATCTCCGGGCAAGTCGCGCACCAGGCTCTCGTCGGGAGCGCGATGGTACTGCTCGCGCTGATGCTCGTCGACGGACTGCGTCATCGAATCGCAGCGCCACTGCTAACGGCTTTCGCTGCCGTGTTCGGTGCGGAGATCGCGATCGGCGCACTGAGCGCCTCCGGTGTGGCCGCGTCATCTGTCGAGACCCTGCACTTCGGGGTTGCCGGCATCTCATGGGCGCTGCTCGTTCGCGTCGCGCTGCTTACGACGCCGAGCACGACGCACGCCGAAACAACCGACCACACGACGCGCGAGGTCCTACGCGACTACTTCCGCGTGACGAAGCCAGGCATCATGCTACTCCTGCTAATCACGACGCTCGGTGCGATGCTGGTCGCTGGCGCAGGCTGGCCATCGCCATCGCTCATCCTGCTCACCTTGCTGGGTGGGGCACTCGCATCCGGTGGCGCGAGCGCGCTGAACTGCTACATCGACCGCGACATTGACGTGATCATGTCGCGCACGCGCAAGCGTCCGATCCCGACCGGCCGTCTCACCGGCAATCAGGTGCGAAACTTCGGCCTGACATTGAGCGCTCTGTCAGTGATCGTGCTCGCCTTGTTTGTCAACCCGCTTGCAGCACTCCTGGCACTGGCCGGCAACCTGTTCTACGTCATCATCTACACGCGCTGGCTGAAGCGTTCGACGCCGCAAAACATTGTCATTGGCGGTGCTGCCGGCGCATTCCCGCCGCTGGTCGGCTGGGCTGCTGTCACTGGCTCGCTGAACCTGACTGCGTTTTTGCTCTTCGCGTTGATCTACTACTGGACGCCGCCGCACTTCTGGAGTCTCGCACTCCTCAAGGCGCGCGACTACGGTCGGGCTGCGGTGCCGATGCTGCCGGTGACGCACGGCGACGACTACACGCGCCGCATGATCCTGCTCTACGCGATCCAGCTCGTCGCCATCACGCTGCTCCTCGTACCGGCTGGCTATGTTGGCATGCTGTATTTAATCGCGGCTGTCGTTCTTGGTGGTGTATTTGTCGGATTTGCGGCGCGTATGTACGTTGAAGGTACGTCGCGGCTTGCCTGGCGTCTGTTCAAGTATTCGAACTACTATCTGGCGCTGATCCTGCTGGCGATGGTTGTCGACCGCGCTATCACGCGTTAGAACCAAAGCGCCAAACCATCAATGGCACGACCATCTCAACCGGCGACAGCGAACCATGCGCACCGGACGCGAACGGCTTATCCTCGCCGTTGGTGCTGCGATAGGGAAACGACGCGCCGTTCTTCGCCAGAAGAAGATACCGGCCGACTCGCTGGCTGAGCTCAGGATGATGCGGCGGCGGTCCGAAGAGACCATGCGCCACAGCCTCATCCATCGACACAATCGCTCCCTGGTCCTGCGTCGCGTCACGCAACGTCGACTCTCCACTCGCTTGCGGTGTCAGGCCGACCGCCCGTCGCTCACCAGTCGCGGGCGACAACCAGCTACCGGCCCGACGACTCAGCTCTGACAACGGCAGTTGACGATCTGCGTCGATCGTCGCATGCCCGTGGTCGGACGTCAGGATGACAACGACATCGCCACATTCGTTGACCAGAGGTCGGAGAAACCCCTCGATCAGCGCCCGCTGAACAAGATGCGCTTCGAGTCCCGCTGTGTCGCTGGTCGGCCCCCACGCATGCGAGACGAGATCCACACCAGCCCAATAGCCAAAGACAAATCGCCGCCCAGGCTGGACCGTCGCGTAACGCAGTAGCGTGGCGAACTCGGCAGCAGTCCGGTGCCCGAGATAGCGCGTGTCGCCGGAGTGAATCGTGGTCAATGGGCTATCGGCATACTCCTGATGCGACACAACGACCGTGTCGATGCCTGCGGAACGCACCCGATCGTAGATCGACGGCTGCGGCACCATGTTGCGCGCATTGAGGAATTTCGGATCGACGGAACCGCCGTCAACCGACTTAAAGCGCACAAGGTTGACGAGTCGACCGGCGGTCGGCAGGAAGATCGTGTAGCCGGCCATCCCGTGCGCTCCGGGCGCGAGACCGTACTGCAGCGACGTCAGCGCAGCGGCTGTCGTTGACGGAAATACCGAGGTCAGAGCGCCGCTGAACACGGGTGGGACTGTCGTAGACAATGCATCATCGCGACGAGCGGCTTCTGCGCTATACCCATCAATAACGATCAGGACGACAACGCGCGCGCCCTCAAGCAGTGAGACGGGCAGTACGCGATCCGAGAGCGCTGGAAGCAGCTCATCGTGGTCGGCGTCGTCGGTGAACGCGCGCAGGATTGAGACTGGCAGATTGGCGACCGAGCCACCGTCGTAAGCGGGTAGGACAGCCGTAGGCCAGGAGGTCTGTCGAATAAACCAGTCGCGAAGATTGGCTGAGGCGGGCGGGATGTAGAGACTATCGATCAGACGCGAGTCCGGTCGTGCTTTGACCAGGCTGGTCGCGTCGTCTGCTCGCCGCGCATAGGGATCTGATTACGAACGCGTTCGCGTTCGGCGGTGTGGTCACAGCCAGGAACGGGGCACCGGTATAACAACGTGTACGTCTGCGTGGCCTGGTCGGAGAATCGAGCGGGCTTGCCGACATGCTTGAAGAGATCCATCTCGATGCCGTGATCCGGGCATTCCGGCACCGACTCATCTTCGTCGTCGAGTGTCGACCCGCGAAGCCAGCGCAACAATTCCTTCATCCGGTCGCCGTCCTCCATCGCTTCGTGTGTGCCCCGTCAGCACTGCCTCGATTATCGACCATACCGACCCCTCCGGGCAACAGCAACGCGAAGCGGCTTCCGCTCCTGAGCCGCTTCCTGTCTGCAGATCAACGGGCAATTAGGATCAAGAGTGCATGCCTGACTGCCGAACCAAAACAACCCGAGTAGCGCTGTGATCGATCCGTGCTGCCTCCCCGGCCGAGGCGGAATCGTCGTCTGCTGATGATCGGCGAAGCGGTCTTGCGCTTCAGGCGACTCACCCAGGACGCATCGCGAGTACAATGGCGCCTGCAATCGCATGAACTGAAGAGGTAAAGCACAAACACGTGAGCCCATCGACACAGCCTGTAGTCAAGCGATTCTTTGGCTACTATCGCCCGCACCGCAAGCTCTTCATGATCGATTTCACCTGCGCAGTCCTGTCCGGTATTCTGGAGCTCGCATTCCCCATGGCTGTCGGCATGTTCGTCGATAGCCTCCTGCCCGGCGAAAACTGGGGCCTGATCGTCATTTTTGCGATCGGTCTCATGGCTATCTATCTGGTGAACACGCTTCTGATGGTTGTCGTCGGGTATTGGGGCCACATGCTGGGCATCAATATCGAGACAGAGATGCGCCGCAAGAGCTTCGACCATCTGCAGAAGCTATCGTTCCGCTTCTTCGATAATCAGAAGACCGGGCACCTTGTGGCCCGCATCACCAAGGATCTTGAGGAGATCGGCGAGGTGGCCCACCACGGGCCGGAGGATCTCTTCATCGCCGTCATGACCTTCATCGGCGCATTCAGCCTGATGCTGTACGTCAATCCTCCTCTTGCCATCATCGCCGGCCTGATCGTCCCGATGACCGGCTGGATCACGGTGCGCTACGGCACGAAGATGACATCCAACTGGAAGTCGCTCTTTGGACGAGTCGGCGAGTTCAACGCTCGTATCGAAGACAACGTCGGCGGTATTCGCGTGGTCCAGGCATTCGCCAACGAGGATCACGAGCGGAAGCTGTTCGCCAAGGCCAACCGCCGCTATCGCTCGACCAAGCTCGAGGCGTACCGGATCATGACCGCCAGCATGTCGCTCAGCTACGTATCGATGCGGCTGGCCCAGGTCGTCGTGATGGTTGCTGGTGCTTACTTCGTCCTGCACAACCGCTTGACTGAGGGGCAGTTCGTCAGCTTCCTGCTGCTGGTCGGCGTCTTCTTCCGCCCAATGGAGAAGATCAACACGGTGCTCGAGATCTACCCGAAGGGGCTGGCCGGGTTCCGTCGCTACACCGAGTTGATCGACACCGAACCTGACATCCAGGATGCGCCAGACGCGATCGCCGTCGATCGCCTGCGCGGCGACATCCGCTACGAGAACGTCACCTTCGGCTACGGGCCGGAGAAGAACGTTCTCAACAACATCAACCTGTCGATCCGCGCCGGTGAGACGATTGCGTTCGTGGGCCCGTCGGGTGCCGGCAAGACGACGATTGCGTCGCTGCTGCCGCGCTTCTATGAAGTCGACGAGGGCCGCGTCACGATCGACGGCTACGACATCCGGTCGCTGACGCTCGCATCCCTGCGGAAGCAGATTGGCGTCGTCCAGCAGGATGTCTTCCTGTTCACCGGCACCATTCGCGACAACATCATCTACGGACGCCTGGATGCGACTGAAGCCGAAGTCCGGGATGCGGTGCGTCGCGCCCGCATGGAGTCCGTCGTTGAGAGCATGCCGGAGGGCCTCGATACGGTCATCGGCGAGCGTGGCGTCAAGCTGTCTGGCGGACAGAAGCAACGCCTCGCCATCGCGCGCATGTTCGTCAAGAATCCGCCGATCCTGATCCTCGACGAGGCGACATCGGCTCTCGACTCCGAAACGGAGCGTGCGATTCAGGCCTCGCTCAGCGAGCTGGCCGCTGGTCGGACGACGCTCGTCATCGCGCACCGCCTTGCGACGATCCAGAACGCCGACCGCATCGTCGTCGTCGACGAATCGGGCATCGTCGAAGAGGGACATCATCAGGAGCTCGTCGCGGCGCGAGGTGTCTATCAGCGGCTGCATGCGGCCCAGTTCCCAACGCTCGTCGTCTCCTGACGGCCGCGACACGCCGGCGCTGCATGGCTGCTGTCGAGCGATGACGTCTCAAAAATCGTATTGGCTATACCCAACGGCAATTTACTCGTGTTACGCTCCATCTCGGCAACCGGCACGGGCCGGATGGGGGGTAGATGGCGACGACGGACGAAAACACCGCCAGCGCCACGCGAACAACTGAGCAGCCGACCGAGCAGCATGGGATGTTCCAGTCGCTGTCGGCGTATCGCGGGTTCCGGCTGCTGTTCCTCGGCACAATGGCGACGAACTCTGCATTCTGGATGTATCAGATCGCAGTCGGCTGGCTTGCGCTCCAGGAGACCGACTCGCCGTTGTTCGTCGGGCTCACCGGCTTTGCCGGCGGCATCCCTCTACTGATCTTTGCCATACCCTCCGGCGTCGTGATTGACCGCGTCGATCGCAGAACTGTTCTGATGATTGCGCAAGCAAGCATTATGGTCGTAGCGTCCGCGTTCGCGATTATGATTGCTACCGATGCCATTCGTCCGTGGTCAATTCTTGCTCTGGCGTTCGTCTACGGAACAATCATGTCGTTCGTGTTCCCCACCCGCAATGCAATTGTCCCCAACCTCGTGGCGCGCGAAGACCTGGTGAACGCTGTGGCGCTCAACGCCGCCGGCCAGAACTCGACGCGCGTCGTCGGGCCGTCCCTCGCCGGCGTGCTGATCGCAATTGTCGGTGTGTCTGGCACGTTCGCGGTCGCGGCCGCCATGCAGATTCTCGCCCTGCTCTGGACCGCGCAGCTGCCAAAGATGGCCTCGGACATCGCCGTGCGCTCGTCGTCGCTCTGGCGGAACGTCACCGAGGGCATCGAGGCAGTCGCGCGGGACGAGTTCCTGAAGGGCATGATCCTGCTGGCCGGTCTGGTCACAATTCTCGTCATGCCCTACATCAACCTCATGCCGGTATTCGCCCGCGATGAGATGCACCTCGGCGCGACCGGGCTTGGTGCCCTGATGGCTTGCTCCGGCACGGGCAGTGTGCTTGGTGCGCTGGCGGTAGCGCGCTGGCGAGCCCTGGGATATGTCCGCGGCATCCAGGTCTGGAGTGCGATCGCCTTCGCTGCGTTTGTCATCGTCTTTGCCTTCACGTCGATCACCGTCGCCGCCGGGCTGCTGCTCTTCGTCGCCGGACTCGTGAGCGCTTCGTATCTCGCTATCAATCAGACTGTGCTGCAACTACGCATCGATGACGCCGTGCGCGGACGCGTGCTGTCGATCTATCTGCTGACCTGGGGGATGCTGCCATTGGGTCAGCTTCCGATCGGCGCTCTGGCGGACCGAATCGGCGCGCCAGCCGCGACGGCTGCCGCGTGCGCGTTGGCTATTCTCCTGTTCATCGGGATGGCGATTCGTTACCCATCGCTTCGAGACTGACCGGCTTAGCACATCCACTGGCGCATCTGCGTCGTACTGATGATTAGCAGCACGGATCGCGTCTATGCGTGACTCGCTGTCTCGGCGATTGCCCATTTGATATATTCATGCCGGATCCTGGCCAACTGAATTGTCCTGTAGACCGTAAGGCCGTTGGCGTTGTGCACGCCCCACCTTTGCTGCCGGGGGGACAGTCAAACCTCGGGGTTGCACATGACGAGAGCGCTCCTATCCTCTGCGCCCGTCGAGCGTCGCCATTTTCTGACCGGATGCGCCCGCATTCCGGATCGTTCGGCCGCAACGGGGAGTTACCTGTCACTGTGCGTGATAGTGCACTCACTCTTCCTGTGCCTGCGTACTCAATGGATGGCACGGCGTTCGCATCAAGATGAACGAGGGAGGACTCTCAAGGATGGACAACCGACTCGGGGACCTCGATGACTTTCGTAACGAACTCCTCCGCAATCGTCTCAACCGCCGCTCAGTACTGAAGCGAGGCATGGCCCTCGGTCTCAGCGCCCCTGTTATTGCTTCATTGCTGGCTGCCTGTGGTGGCGACGATGAAGAAGAGGCCACCAGCGCACCAGAAGCAACGAGCGACACTGGCGCAGGTGAAGCGACCAAGCCAGCGGAATCCAGCCCAACCGAGGCAGGTGCTGCATCCAGCCCCACGGAATCGGGCAGCGAAGCGGCGAGCCCGACGTCCGGATCTGGCGGCTCAACCGGCTCAACCGGCGAGCCGGGTCACGGCCGCGGCCAAGCCGACCTTCTGCGCATCCTCTACTGGCAGGCGCCGACGATCCTCAACCCACACTTCTCACAAGGCACCAAGGACTCTGCGGCGGCATCGCTGATTCTTGAGCCACTGATCGACGTTGATATCGAAGGCAACCTCGTCCCAGTCTTGGCGGCTGAAGTGCCATCGCTTGATAACGGCGGCGTTTCTGCAGACGGACTCAGCGTCACCTACAAGCTGAAGGAAGGCGTCGTCTGGTCAGACGGTGAGCCGTTTACCGCCGAGGACGTCAAGTTCACCTGGGAGTTTGTCGTCGACGAAGCGGCTGCGACGACAACGATCGCGACCTACCTTCCGATCAAGGACGTCGAAGTGGTCGACGATCTGACCGTAACGCTGCACTTCAAGGACCCTGCTCCGGGCTGGTATTCGCCGTTCGCGACTGGGTTCGGTGGTCAGGTGCTGCCGAAGCACATCCTGCAGGACCAGATGGGCGAAGCCGCTCGCAACTCCGAGTTCAACCTCAACCCGATCGGCACCGGCCCGTACAAGATCGCGGAGTTCCGCTCCGGCGATGTTGGCATGTATGAGATTAACGAGAACTACCGGGAGGCCGACAAGCCGTACTTCTCCAAAGTCGAGCTCAAGGGCGGCGGCGATGCAACTGCCGCAGCTCGTGCAGCACTTCAGACAGGTGAGACGGACTGGGGCTGGAATCTTCAGGTTGAGAAATCCGTCCTTGAGCCGATGGCCGACGGCAGCGATTCCGGCGTCCTCGTGCTTACTCCCAGCCCGAACGTCGAGCGTCTGCTGTTCAACTTCGCTGATCCGAACACCGAGGTCGACGGGGCCAAGGCCGAGCCCGGCAGCCCGCATCCGTTCATGACCGACGACAAGGTCCGCGAGGCGCTGAAGCTGGCGTCGGACCGCGACTCCGTTGCTGAGGAGCTGTACGGCCCGGCCGGCAAGGCGACGCCAAACATCCTCGTCGCGCCGGAGAAGTTCGCTTCCAAGGACACCTCTTACGAGTTCGATCTCGATAAGGCCGGATCGACCCTTGACGAGGCCGGCTGGACCGGCAGCCCGCGCGCCAAGGACGGCGTCGAGATCAAGATCCTCTACCAGACGACGATTAATCCGCTGCGCCAGAAGACACAGGAGATCATCAAGCAGGGCTGGGAAGCCATCGGCGTCCCGACCGAGCTGAAGTCGATCGACGCCGGTGTCTACTTCTCGTCAGACGCCGGAAACCCGGACACTGCGGCGCACTTCTACGCCGACGTCGAGATGTACACAAACGGCCCGTCAAGCCCGTATCCCATCGACTACATGTCCGGCTGGAAGTCAGTTGACCCGGATGTTGACCTCGCCCAGAAGTCGAACCAGTGGGCCGGCACAAACATCCATCGCTGGGTGAACGAGGACTACAACGCTATGTACACCCAGGCGCTCACTGAGCTCGACGAAGCCAAGCAGGTCGAGCTCTTCACGGGCATGAACGACCTTGTAGTCAACCAGGTTGTCGTCGTTCCGCTCGTTCATCGTGCCGATGTCATTGCTGCCAACAAGAAGCTGAAGGGCTACAAGACATCGCCGTGGACTCCAGATGTGCGTGACATCGCTGACTGGTACTTCGAGGAGTAGCGGTCGCCGTCCTTTGGCCACGTGTCACAACGCCACCGACCAGGGGAGCGTATCGGCCTGCACGACTTCGACTCGGCGCTCTGGCAGACACACCAGAGCGCCACCTCCCCATGCCACGGGTGGCGCAGCGTTCGCATTACGTTGTACGAGGGAGGCCTCTCACCATGGACAATCGACTTCAGAACCTCGATGACCTGCGCAACGAGCTTCTCCACAACCGCCTCGATCGCCGCTCGGTACTGAAACGCGGCATGGCCCTCGGTCTCAGTGCTCCAGTTATCGGCGCCTTGCTGGCAGCCTGCGGCGGTGACGACAACGAAGCCACCAAAGCGCCAGCAGCAACGACTGAATCGAGCGCTGGGGAAGCGACCGCGCCGGCAGAATCAAGCCCAACTGAAGAAACCGCCAGCACGGGCTCGACGGAAACCACCAGTCAGGAAGCCAGCCCAACGACCGGATCTGGTGGCTCAGCCGAATCCACCGGCGAGCCGGGGCACGGTCGCGGCCAGGCCGATCTCCTGCGCATCCTCTACTGGCAGGCACCAACGATTCTCAACCCACACTTCTCACAGGGCACTAAGGACTCTGCTGCCGCAACGCTCGTGCTCGAGCCACTCATCGACGTGGATGTCGAAGGCAACCTCATCCCCGTGCTCGCTGCGGAAGTACCATCGCTCGATAACGGCGGTGTCGCCGCCGACGGTATGAGCGTGACGTACAAGCTGAAGGAAGGTGTCGTCTGGTCGGACGGCCAGCCATTCACCGCTAACGACGTCAAGTTCACCTGGCAGTTCGTCTCCGATCCGGCGGCCGCAACGACGACGATTGCGACGTACGAGGGCATCGACGACGTCGAAGTCGTCGACGACCTTACAGTGACGGTGAAGTTCAAGGAGACGACGCCGGGCTGGTATCAGCCATTCACAACCGGCTTCGGTGGCCACGTCCTGCCGGAGCATATTCTGAAAGATTTCATGGGCGAGAAGGCCCGCAACGCGGAGTTCAACCTGAACCCGGTCGGCACCGGTCCGTACAAGGTGACCGAGTTCCGTCCGGGGGACGTCATCAACTTCGAGATCAACGACTCGTATCGCGAGTCGGACAAGCCGTTCTTTTCCAAGGTCGAGTTCAAGGGTGGCGGCGACGCGACCGCCGCGGCTCGCGCTGCCCTGCAATCTGGCGAAACCGACTGGGGCTGGAATCTCCAGGTTGAGAAGAGCGTCCTTGAGCCGATGGCCGAAGACAGCGAGACCGGCGTACTCATCAGCTCGCCGGGCGTCGGTGTCGAGCGCATTCTGGTCAACTTCACCGACCCCAACGCCGAGGTTGACGGCGCGCGATCCGAACCTTCCACCCAGCACCCGTTCCTGACCGACAAGGCCGTCCGAAGTGCCTTCGCCATGGCCTGCGATCGGGAAAGCGTCGCAACCGAGCTCTATGGGCCGGCCGGCAAGGCAACATCCAACCTGCTCGTTGGTCCGGAGAAGTTCGCGTCGAAGAATACGACCTTCGAGTTCGACCTCGACAAGGCCGGATCGACGCTGGATGAGGCCGGCTGGACCGGCAGCCCGCGCGCCAAGGACGGCGTCGAGATGAAGGTGCTGTACCAGACGACGATCAATCCGCTGCGCCAGAAGACGCAGGAGATCATCAAGCAGGGCTGGGAATCGATGGGCGTTCCAACGGAACTGAAGTCGATCGACGCCGGTGTCTACTTCTCGTCAGACGCTGGGAACCCCGACACCGCCTCGCACTTCTACGCCGACTTCGAGATGTTTACCAACAGCCCATCCGTTCCGTATCCGATCTCGTACATGGCGAGCTGGAAGTCAACTGATCCCGACACTGATCTGGCGCAGAAATCGAATCAGTGGGCGGGCGGCAATGTCGAGCGCTGGGTCAACGAGGACTACAACGCTATGTACACCCAGGCGCTCACTGAGCTAGACGAAGCAAAGCAGGTCGAGCTCTTCACCGGCATGAACGACCTCGTGGTCAACGAATACGTTGAAATCCCGCTCGTCCATCGTGCGGATGTCGTCGCCGCCAACAAGAAGCTGAAGGGCTACAAAACGTCGCCGTGGACTCCAGATGTCCACGACATCGCGAACTGGTACTTCGAGGAGTAGCACTCTTCAGGACGTGGGAAAGGACAACGGCTCCGCGATGCTTTCGCGGGGCCGTTGCGTTCGATCGTCACCTGTTGTCACGAAGCCGATTCAGCGGCGGGTCGGCCCGTCCGTGCGACGACAAGCTCCCAGACCTCCGCCGGTTTGTCGGCCAGCAGGACGACAAGATCGTCCGGCTTCGCACGATCCATGGCTGCTGCCGCAGCGTCGAGCTCGTTGAGCACGATTGAAACGCGATCGTGCGTAACGCCGTTCTCGTACAGCGTCTGCGTGATCAGGTCCGCCACCTCGCCACGCTCACGTCCGCGCGGATTGGTGTCCTCGCGGATGATGAATTCGTCAAAGACCGGAGCCGCGACCTCAGTGAATCGCTTGACATCTTCATCGCGACGATCCCCCGGCACGGCGATCATGCCGATCGTCCGGGTGGGCACCATGCGCCGAATGAACTCGGCGAGCTCTTCCATGCCGTGTGGGTTGTGGCAGTAGTCCACGATAACGCGATAGCCGCTTACTTCCAGCAGATTCAGGCGGCCTGGTGCCTGATAGAAGGAGGTCGAGAAAGAGCGTAGGCCGGTGCGGATAGCCTCCAGCGGCAGATTCGAGCCGAATGCCGCGCCGGTCGCCGCGAGCGCGTTCTTCACGTTCGCGCGGGCTCGCCCTTCAAACGTCGCCGGAATGTGTCGCACATCCAGCACTGCCGTCTCGCGCTTGCCCTCGGCCAGGAAGATAACCTCGCTGCCGCCACTCTTCCGCAGGATGACAGCTTTGCCACGCGCCCGCAGGTGCTCGCGGACCTTCTCGTTGTCCTCGTCCATAGTGAAGTAGATGACATCACCGCGTGAGCGGGATTCCATCTCGATACACATCTTGTCGTCGGCATTCAGCACGACGTGCCCATCGCGAAACGTCGCTGCCGGTACAACCGCCTTGACGCGCGCAAGGTCGCGCAAGGTGTTGATGCCGCCCAGGCCGAGATGATCCCCGGCGACGTTCGTGACAACAGCAACATCGCAACGATCGAAGCCCAGACCGGACCGCAGAATGCCGCCTCGAGCGGTTTCCAGCACTGCGTGATCGATGGTCGGATTCTGCAGCACCATCTGTGCGCTCTGCGGGCCGCTCATATCGCCGCGCAGAATCTGCGTGCCGTCGATGTAAATACCGTCAGTCGTCGTCATGCCAACTCGGCGGCCAGCCATCTGCAGGATGTGCGCGATCATGCGGCAGGTCGTCGTCTTGCCGTTCGTGCCGGTGACCGCGACGATCGGCACGCGAGACGCCTCACCACGCGGGAAGAGGAGGTCCAGCACCGGCCGGGCGACATCACGGGGGATGCCCTCGGTCGGGTGCGTGTGCATGCGGAATCCCGGCCCGGCGTTGACCTCACAGATCGCGCCGCCATCGTCCTTCACCGGCTTACTGATGTCGGGCGCAATCATGTCGATTCCGGCCACGTCCAGACCGATGACTTGCGCGGCCTGCTCGGCAATCTCAACATTGTCGGGATGGATCTCGTCCGTGCGGTCGATCGAGATACCGCCCGTCGACATGTTGCCGGTCAAGCGCAGCTGTACGAACGTGCCTGCCTCGGGCACTCCGTCAAGCTGGAAGCCATTCTTCTCAAGAAGCGCGACCACTGAATCATCAATGGTAATGCGCGTCAGCACCTTCTCGTGACCGATGCCGCGACGCGGATCAGCGTTGGCGATATCGACCAGCTCGCGCACCGTGTGCTGCCCATCACCGATGACGTGCGCGGGCACCCGCTCGGCGCAGGCGATCATCTTGCCGTCAACGATGAGAATCCGGTAATCGCGACCAACGATGTACGACTCAACGACGATCGTGCCGTTGCGGCTCTCGGAATAGGCAGCCGGGAACGCGGCACGGACGTCCTCGTCGGAACCGAGATTAATCTGCACGCCACGGCCGTGGTTGCCGTCTAGCGGCTTGAGCACGACCGGATAGCGGATAGAACGCGCCGCCGCGACAGCCTCGTCAGCGTCTTCAACCGTTATCGAGCGTGGAACCGGGATACCGACGCCACGGAGCAACTGATTGGTCAACCGCTTGTTTCCGGCGATATCGACCGCAATGTCACTCGTCGACGATGTGACTGTCGCCCAGATGCGCTTCTGATGGACCCCGTGGCCGAGCTGGACAAGAGAGCGCCGTGGGTCGAGACGAATGACGGGAATCCCACGCCGCTCGGCCTCGTCGACAAGTGCTTTCGTCGACGGACCGTAGGCAATGCGCTCGGCCAGACGGATCAGCTTCTCCAGTTCCGTCTGATAGTTGAACTCTTCATCATTTCGATAGATCAGTGCGTTGACCAGACGCACGGCGAGATCACCGGCAGCCTTTCCGAGATCTGGCTGCTGATACTGATAGACGACATTGTAGATTCCGCGCTCGTCGGTCGAGCGTGTCAGACCACGTGTGCCTTCGGACCCGGCCAGCGACTGCAGCTCGAGCGCGACATGCTCGACCACATGGCCCATCCAGGTGCCTTCGCGCAGGCGCTCGATGAACCCACCCGGTCGGCCGAGCGAGCAGTAGTGCTCGTATAGCGTCGGTATCAGGCCAATGAGGTCATCAGTAAATCCTTCGATGACGTTCGAGGGGCGGTCCTCGAGCTCACCGATGTTCACCTTTAACACGATCACCGGGACGCGCGCCCAGATGTTCGGTCCTCGATAGACGCGGGAATCAAGGATTTCGACAGCCATCGCCACCCCCCCAACATTCCCTGATCGTGCCAACAGCGCGGCACTCGGGTAACTTGATGCGGCGGTGGGCGGTCGAGGTCTAACCGACGAGAACCTTCCGCTCACCGAGGTCGAATTGCCATCCTTCGGCGACGAAGTGGACGAGGACGTTGGAGACCGTCAGCGGATGGCGACCGCGTCCCCGAAATACGTCACTCTTCATCTGTGTGCCATCAACGACGAGTACGGATCCGCGGCCAACGACTTCCATCGTGCCGTCAGACCAGATCAGCGCTGCGGTGTCCTCATCAATACCGAGGCCAAGCAGCCCCGGGTTGAAGCTGACCATTGTCACGAGACGCCCAACGCGATCTCGCTCCCGGAAGTGCTGGTCGATGATGACAGTATCTATTAATCCGAGACCTGGCGACATTGTCGCGGAATGTGGGCGCGGTGTCGAGCCGCTCGCCCCGCCGGCTACCATGATCGCGCTCATCACCGACGCGCCGGCGCTCGTTCCACCGACGGTGACTCCATCCCGGTGACGTTGAACAATCGCTTTGGCGACTCCGGTGCCGCCGAGCATCGAGGCAACCCGGATCTGATTGCCCCCGGTAATAAAGATGCCACTGCTGTTCTCAACCAGCCGGACGAGATCAGGGCTATTCGCATCGTCCCGGTCACCGATGAACACGACATCGGCTTCGCTCGCGCCGAGCTCAAGGAAGATGCCTTTATAGCGCTGCCCGGCGTCGTCGATCGCTGACGCGGTCGGAATTATGGCGATGCGCGCTTTTTCGCCGCCAGAAAGCTCGACGAAGCGCCGCAGGATCTTACGATTTCCGAACTTATCTTCCGCGCCGCCAATGGCAAGCAGCGGCCCCACCCCAGGTTCTACCAACTCCACGCTACGCCCCTGATCCGAGTCGCGTACTGTGCGCAGGACTATACGGAAGTCACAACATTCAGGTCAATGATTCCGCATCGCAGTCCGCCGCACTGCATCAGCAAATGTCGAGTCATCCTCCGCGCCGTAAGCGCCTCGCCAGGCGTCTGCCTGCTCTGCAGACACGCGCACGAACCGACCTTCGGATTCAGCGAGCAGTTCACGTGTGCCAACATCGCGCAATTCTGCGTTGGCAACGATTGCCCGGGAACGTCGCTTGCTGATCGCAGCAGTGACGCGCACCTCACGACCGATCACCAATGGCCTGCGGAACGCGATATCCATCCGCGCCGTGACAGCAATGTCGCCAGAATTCGTGATTGCCCAGCTCATCGCCTCGTCGAGCATTGTCGCGGTTATCCCGCCGTGCACCATCCCGAGGTAGCCCTCATGCAATCGCGTCGGCGTGAACGCAGCCCAGACACGCCCATCATCGAGCGCGCGGAAACGCAGGACGAGCCCATGCGGATTCTCACTCCCGCATCCAAAGCAGTGATGACCCAGCGTGTCCTCGTTGATCGGCGCCTGGCTCGTGTCCCAGATCTCATCCATGAGCGCTGTCACCAGCGGGCGTTCCGGCCTTGATGCTCCATTCACGCGCGCCACGATCGCGCAGCGCCCCGAAGATCCGCAGCTGCTCTTCAACGCACATAACGGCGACCGCGTCGCCAGGCGCGCTCTCATCGAGCGCTGCGAGCAACGCGTCGTGTTCGCCCAGAACATCTGCATACAGCCGATCTTCGGCTTCGTCGGCGACGATAGCCGCCTTGATGATCCCCGGCCCGTCACCTTCCGGGCGCCCGCGCAGGTATTTCGGCGTCTCCTTCAGGAACACTCGATCGGCTCCGGCCGCTGCGACGTGGCCAAGCGCCTCGAACACCGCATCCTGCCGATCGCCGGCAGTGCCAACGACGACGCGTAGCAGACGGTTGTCAGCGATCAGCGAGCGGCTGAAGTTGATCAGTGCCCGCAACCCACTCTCATTGTGCGCGTAGTCGACGACGACGATCCGCCCATCGACGTCGAACACGTTCAAACGACCAACGTTATGTTGAATGTCGGGCGTAAATGTCGCAACGCCGTCAGCGATCGTCTCGACCGGAATCTTCAGCCCCAACGCCGCACCCGTCGCGGCCAGGACGTTCTCAACCATGTGTCGGGCCCGACCGCCAAACGTCACCGGCGCGTTGGCAATATTGAACAGATGCGTCGTGCGTCCGCGAGAATGCTCCAGAACGTCATCACCATTCCGCACGATGCAACGACCGCCGGTCGCCAGGTGATCGAGAATAATCGGATTGTCCGGATTCTGGGTGAAGAATATGACGGATGCCTGGACGTGGCCGCGCTGTGCAGCAACCAGAGGGTCGTCGGCGTTCAGCACGACGACACCGCTCGCCTTCGTCACCCGCACAACCACGCTCTTAGCCTCTGCGAGGGTCTCGATTGTCTCCACACCCTGCATATCAAGGTGATCGGCGCTGACATTCAGCATGACACCCACGTCGTTTGATTCGTATCCCAGGCCACGCAGGAGTATTCCGCCGCGCGCTGTTTCCAGCACCGCAACATCAACCCGAGGATCCTCAAGTACGCGTCGCGCGCCAGACGGGCCGGTGTAATCGCCATCCAGCACCAGATCGCCGTCGATGTAGACGCCGGACGAGCTGCACCAGCCGACGACCTGCCCGGAGCAACGAATGATGTGTGACAGCAACCGGGTTGTGGTCGTTTTGCCGTTCGTCCCGGTAACCCCGATTGCCGGGATCTTGCGCTGGTCGTCGGTCACCAGCTCCGGTCGGTTTTGTCGCTCACGGTCGCGCTCAAGATAGGCGGAGAGACCATCGACGTCGGCCGATGTGATTCTGCCGTTCATCGTCGCGAATGTGAGCTCAGCGATGCGTTCCGCAACGCTGCGCCAGCTCCAGACGAAGAACAGCACATGGTGCTGCGGCGTATCCAGGCTGCGCCATCCGGCAGCTGGCTCAGGCAAATTCGCGCGGCGATGGAGCTCGCCAACGATATTCAGCATGGCATCGTACGGGGAGTCCGGGAGACTCAACCCGAGAACATCGCTTGCCACATTGATCGCTTCGGTCGAGACTCGTTCCCCATCCGCGAGCACGACTTCCAGCTTCATCGCCGGCTGAAGAATGAAGAGGTTCGGGCCATCCAGGTCGCGGATTTCCACCAGCTCCACGACGGCACCACCTTCGACTTATCAAGAACAGCACAAGGACCGAGGTGATGATACCCCGATCCTTGCGAGATCAAAAAGTCAGGATTGAGAATCAGGCGCGGCGAATGCCCAGCATATCGACCAACTGCTCGACATGGCGCGCGTCATCGTCGGCGATCTTCTTCAGCAACTCAGCGGCTTCGCCATCCATGTCGTCGGCATACACCTCGTACGCCGCGCACGCTTCGAGCTTGCTCGTCAGCACCTGCAGCAGGTTGTAGGTCTGGTCATCGACTGGCGAACTACCCACGCTCATCCGTACCTCCTCGTTGTTACGCGGTCGGCCCGATTCTGGCTCGGGCGTCAAGCACCAGGGCGCACGGATCGTGCCACACACGTTATTCTTCGAGTGTTCGCACGTGCAACAAATTCGTCCGCCCGCTAACGCGGTAGATCGGGATGCTACCGACGAACAACACTTCGTCGCCCCACTCGCAATAGCCAGCCTCGACGATCTGCCGCGACGCAACACGCATAAGATCGTTGATATCGTCGGTGAGCGGCGCAACAAGCGCACGGATGCCCCACACCATCGAGAGCTTCCGAGCGACAAACGGATCAGTCGTCATCGCGATTACCGGCACGTTTGGGCGAAACTTGGCCACGAGACGCGCGCTCGCACCGGAGAGCGTGAAGACGACGATGGCATCAATCGGCGCCGCGTCAGACAGTTCCCGCGCCGCCCGGCCGATAGCGTCGGTGATGATCTTTTCGGGATCGGTCACCCGAGGCTGCTGACTGATAGCGGCAGATCGAATCGTACCGGGACGTTCGACCTCACTGATGATGCGCTCCATCATTTCAACGGCAGCCACGGGATGACGCCCGGTTGCAGTTTCAGCACTCAGCATGACGGCGTCGGTGCCATCGAGCACCGCGTTCGCCACGTCACTCGCTTCAGCACGGGTCGGCACCGGCTGCATAATCATCGATTCCAGCATCTGTGTCGCCGTGATTACCGGTGTTCCGGCGCGGTTGCACGCCGCGATGATCTCTTTCTGGAATATCGGCACACGCTCCAGCGGCAACTGCACGCCCATGTCGCCTCGCGCGACCATGACCGCATCCGCCACCTGGACGATCGCATTCATGTCCTCAAGCGCTGCAGGGCGCTCGATCTTGGCCACAATTCCGGGCGTTGCGCCGAGGCTTCTCGCGAGCTCGCGCGCCGATGTGATGTCCTGCGCACTGCTGATGAACGACAGGCCGAGATACTCGACACCATGCGCAACCGCAAACTCGAGGTCGACCTTGTCCTGCTCGGTCATACTGGCATTCTGAAAGCGCACATTCGGGAGTGTGACACCCTGGCGACCGGCCAACGGTCCGCCGCGACCGACCCCACAGATCAGATGATCCGAGCAAACCTCTTCGACAACGAGCTCGATCAGGCCGTCGGCGAGGAGAATGCGCGACTCCGGCCCAGCGACTTCAAGTAAATCGGAATAGGTTACGCCAAGCTGCTCGCGTGTACTTGTCACGGGTGTTGGATAGACGCGCACTTTCGTGCCGCGAGCGAGCATCGCCGGCTCGCTGTTTTCGACCGGTCCGGTGCGGATCTTCAGTCCCTGCAGGTCGAGGAGAATCGGGATATGCCGGCGGCGAGCCCGGGCAATTTCGCGAGCGGACTCAATCTGATGCAAGCGCGATTCGATCGTCCCATGCGCACAGTTGACCCGCACAACATCGACGCCGGCATCGATGATCTCCGCCAGCACCGCAGGGTCCGCGACCGCCGGTCCGAGGGTTGCAACAATCTTCACCCGCCGACGAAGCAGGGAATGGCGATCTCTCGATGGTGTCGATGTCTGTGGTTGCACTGGCGCTCCCGGGTTTGTGCCCTCGTCCATTACGACGCACGATCGTGGCCTCTGCGAGGCGGCTATACTAGCCTACGCCATTGACCGCGAGATTCGGAACCGGAGCCGGAAAGCATGAGCGCTACCGACGAATTCACAGTAGAAGATCTGCGATACCTGTACGTCGTTGTGCCGAAAGACGACGACGAAGGAACCGAGCTCATCACGGCCGCCGATATGAGCGATCGACAGTTCCGCGAGTGGATCGTCGCCAAATCTGAGCATCACGGCATTCAGATTCTGCCGACCTTCGGTCGCCTCGGGCTCGAAACGCGTCTGGCGATGGTCAACCGTCTCGTGCGCCGCGGCATCCGCATCTACCTCGCGCCACGGCCCACGCCGGACGCGTAAGCCTCTCCCCTACAGCAGCCCACATTCGCGCGCTATCGCCAGCTGTCGCTCTCTCGTGGCGCCATCGAGGCGCGCTGCGGGAAGACGTGCGGTTGATGACGCGATCACGCCGCGAGTATGCAGCACAGCCTTCGCCCCACCGACAATGACACCCAGCGATTGCGCTTGATAGACGAGAAACGGCAGCATCCGCAGATGCTCTCGCAATGCGCGCTCGCGATCGCCGGCTTTGTAGGCGGCCCAGATCGAGACCAGCGGTCGCGTCACATCGCATCCTGGAATGAGACCGTCTGCGCCAGAGTCAAGGACGTCCAGCATGTACAGGCCGGCGTGGCCGCCCAGCACGCGCAACTTGTCTCCGGCAACACTCCGGGCGCGGATTGCGTTCGTCCAGTACGGCAGCGCCTCGACTTTGTACGACCGGACATTCGCGTACGACGCCGCCAGGTCCAGCACAAACTCGACGCCGAGTTCAACACCGGTCGCGAATGGAGCATCCTGAATCATGACATCCGCGGTTGATACCGCAGCGATCTGCTGGAAGTGGTCGCGAAACTCCTCCGCGGTCCAGTCAGGTCGGCGCGGCGGCGCAACCATCACCTCGGCTGCCCCGGCAGCCACCGCCATCGCTACGAGTCGGCACGCGTCCTCAGTCGTATCGGCTGTACAGCCCGCCAGCACTGGCAGGCCTTCTGCTTCCGCGAGCACTGTATCCAGGACGGCAGCGCGCTCTTCCAAATCCAGATAGATGCCTTCGCCTGCAAGCCCCAACGTCAGCAGACCATCAGCCCCGGCCGCACGTTGATCGGCAACTATCCGGCGAAGCGAATCGTGATCGATTGTTTCGTCCTCTTTAAACGGGGTCACAATTGCCGGGACAATGCCGCTTACCCCTGCCACACTCGTTCTCCGATCGCTTTGAGGCCAACGTCGAAGCGCGCCACGTCTTGCGTGCTACCATGCACGAGCGCTCCACAGCGTGCATTACCCGTGGGTTTATCCATCTATCGAGGAATTACATGCCGGAAACATACACCCAGGTCACGTCGGTTTCTGAGCTTGATGAGGTGTTCAAGAAATCGGCGCGCGAAACTGTCGTTCTCTTCAATCACGATCCGTGGTGCCCAATCAGCGGCCGCGCGTTCAAGCAGATGGCGCACGTCGACTATCCAACGGAGATGGTCGATGTCTCAAAGGCGCACGACGTCTCGGCGATGATCGCCGAGCGTACCGGCGTGAAGCACGAGTCGCCGCAGATTATCATCCTGCGAGACGGCCAACCACAGTGGAACGCTTCGCATTTCGCGATCACCGCAGATGCCGTGACCAGCGCAATCGCCAGCATCGAGAAGCACGACGCCGCCAGCGGCGAATAGGCGCACTGATCCCGGTCACATTGTGAGTTGAGTCAACCACCGTGGCCTTGTCCGTCTGACAGCATCGTTGTGAGCGATTCACCAACGTTAAACATCCATGCAGCTGAATGTGAACGCCACCCCGGGATCCTGTCACTTCGGGCGCGCACGCGAAGAAGAAGAATCTCTTCTGCGTTGGACCAGGTCGAGCGAGTGTGAGATCTCGTGCCTGTGAGGGTGCTCCTCGGCGGTAGCAACCGGGCGGCAGACGTCAGGACAAGGGGCTGTGGCACGCAAAGGCGCGTGCCACTTCGGAGTTGACAGCCCACCCGAATTCCGGGACACGAAAAAGCCGGAATCGTGACGATTCCGGCGAATCCTGTGAGCCGCGAAGGACTCGAACCTTCAACCCACTGATTAAGAGTCAGTTGCTCTGCCAATTGAGCTAGCGGCCCAGAGAACACGGAGACAGTTGTCTCCGTGAACCGTCGGGAATCGTAGCAGATGTTTTGTGACGTTGCAATCGTGAGCAAGCGTCAGGAGCCGACGACCGTCCGATTGGTACAATTCTGCGTGGCGTGCCGCACAATCACACGGCCACGGCACGGGCTAGTGACCTGAACGGGACGGTGTCGTGGAGCGGGTTGATCGTTTTCTGGCTGCATGTCGACGAGAACCAGTCGACAAGACGCCGGTGTGGTTCATGCGGCAAGCCGGTCGTTACATGGCCGAGTACCGGGAAATCCGGTCTCGCCATACTCTCCTGGAGATCTGCGCTCAGCCAGAGCTGGCGGCAGAAATTACGCTTCAGCCAATCAACGCTTTCGATGTGGACGCGGCAATCATCTTCGCCGATATCCTCCCACCGCTTATCCCGATGGGGATGAGCCTGGAGTATGCGGCCGGAGAGGGGCCTGTCCTTCATAATCCATTGCGCTCACGCGAGCAGATCGAAGCGCTGCGCGAGATCGATCCGACCACCGATCTTAAGCCGACTCTCGATGCACTGTCGATCGTGCGACGCGAGCTCGATGGCAAGGTCGCGCTGATCGGCTTTGCCGGCGGACCGTTCACTCTGGCGAGCTACGCCATCGAAGGCGGCTCCTCGCGAAACTACCTGCACACAAAGTCACTGATGTACCAGGACCCGAACACCTGGTTCCTGCTGATGGACAAGCTGGCGACCATGACCAGTGCGTACCTTATTGCGCAGGTCGCGGCAGGCGCACAGGTCGTTCAGGTTTTCGACTCGTGGGCTGGAGCGCTGTCGCCGGCAGACTATCGCCGGTTCGTCCTGCCTTCAACACGCAAGATCGTTGCGGCAGTCAAAGAGACCGGGGCACCGGTGATCCTCTTTGGAACCAACACTGCCGGAACGCTGACTGATATTGCATCGGCAGGCAGCGATGTCGTCGGCGCTGACTGGCGCATCCAGCTCGATGACGCCTGGAAGCTGATCGGCGAAGACCGGGCGATCCAGGGTAATCTCGATCCGCTTCTGCTTTTCGCGCCGCACGACGAGATCAGACGACAAATCGCGGCCATCCTCGAACAGGCAGGTGGGCGACCTGGCCACATCTTCAACCTTGGGCACGGCATTTTGCCGCAGACGCCCGTTGATGCCGTCCGCGCTGCTGTCGAAATGGTCCACGACATGAGTGCACGTGAGCTGGAGACAACCGCTCGCTAACTGAGTCATTGGATACCCTGGATGAAGGAGTCAGGCATGAAGACGATCGGCGTCCTGATGATGGCCTATGGTGGGCCAAACACTCTTGACGATGTCGAGCCGTACCTCGCGGACATTCGCCACGGACGGCCGACGCCGCCCGAATTGCTCGCGGAGATTACCGAGCGCTATCGCCTGATCGGCGGCAAGTCGCCCATTCTGGAGATCACAAATGCGCAGGCCCGCGGTGTCGAGCAGCGCCTGAACGAAAACGCGCCCGTGGGCGTCACCTTCCGCACCTACGTCGGCATGCGCCACTGGCATCCCTACATCGCCGACGTCGTGCCGCAGATGCTCGCAGATGGCGTTGAGGCAATTGTCGCCATCGTCATGGCTCCACACTTCAGCCGGATGAGCGTCGGTGCCTATCTCGGCAAGCTGAACAAGGCGCTGATCGAGCAGGGAGCCGATATTCCGGTCATCCCAGTTGAGTCATGGAAAGATGAACCGGCCTTCATCGACGCTGTGTCGCGACGAATTGAAGACACGCGCCAGCGCTTCGCCGACGATATCCGCGAGGACGTGCCGATTCTGTTCACCGCTCACTCGCTGCCGGCCCGCATCCTCGAATCCGGTGATCCCTACCCAACCGAGCTGCAAACGTCAGTCGAACTCGTTGTTGACAAGCTGCAGCCACGAAACTGGCGCTGGGCCTTCCAGAGCCAGGGGGCGTCGAGCGAACCGTGGCTTGGCCCGACAGTCGAGGACACGCTCGCCGAGCTGGCGGAGCAGGGCTTCAAGAACATCCTCTTCGTCCCGATCGGCTTTGTCTGCGACCACGTCGAGGTGTTGTTCGATGTGGACATCGAGCACCGGGAACAGGCCGAGGAGCTGGGCATGCGCCTTGAGCGCATCGACATGCTGAACGATGATCCTGGCCTGATCGAAGCAGTCTCAAACGCGGTCCAGCATGCAGTCGCCCAACCCGTGTCCGGCGACTAGGCGATGGCAACCGTCGGCGTGATCGGGGCCGGCATCGCCGGCCTCACCGCAGCATGGACGCTACGCAAGCGCGGCATTGATGTCCGCGTTCTGGAGGCATCGGAGCGGCTCGGCGGCAAGATCCGGACTGAGCAGGCCGAGGATCTGCTGATCGACGCCGGGCCGGATTCGTTCCTGTCATCAAAGCCACCGGGGCTGGCACTCGTCAACGAACTGGGTCTCAACGATCAGATCATCAGCACGCTCTCGAATGGTGGCGGTACCTTCATCCTTCACGACGGCAAGCTGGAGGCACTACCGGAAGGGATGACGCTGCTCGTTCCAGCCGATCCGCGCGCAATCATGAGCACGCCGCTGCTCTCGCCAGTTGGGAAGATACGGCTGCTGGGTGACTACGTCATCCCGCGATCCCGGAAAACGGAAGACGAGTCCGTCGCATCGTTCATGCGCCGCCGCGTCGGTCGCGAAGCGTTTGAGCATCTGGCTGAGCCACTCTTGTCGGGCATCTTCGCTGGCGACGCCGATCAGCTTTCGATACTCGCGACCTATCCACGCTTGCGGGCAACCGAGCGCGAGTATGGTGGACTCATTCGTGGTGCCATGGCGATGCGCAAGACGGCGAGCGGTGCGTCGACCCGTCAGTTCACACCATTCGTCTCGTTGCGCAATGGGTTGAGCCAGCTCATCGACGGTCTCGCAGACGCGATCGGTCGTGAGCGCATTGTCATGGAGACGCCCGCGCGAGAAATCACGGCACGTAACGGAGCCTACTGTGTCACGACCGACGCGGGTCAGCAGCAGTTTGATGCCATTATTCTGGCGATTCCGGCTCCGTCCGCGTCAGCGCTGCTTGCTGAGATTGATCCCGAGCTTGCGTCGCTGGCCGGCACAATACCGTATATCTCCAGCACGACGATCTCGCTGGCGTTTAACGCGGCCGAAGTCGCCGATCAACAGCAGGGCCGGGGGTTTGTCATTCCGCGGCGCGAGGGTCGGACGCTGACTGCCGTTACCTGGACATCGAACAAGTTCGGCGGCCGAGTGCCGGAAGGGCTGGCTCTATTGCGCGGCTTTGTCGGTCGCGCTGGAGATGAAGCCCCGGCGCTGCTGCCGGATGACGAGCTCATCCCGATCGTCCGTCGGGAGCTCGCGGACATACTCGGAATTACCGCAACACCGACGACGGTCAGAACCTATCGCTGGCCGAAAGCGATGCCGCAGTACACGGTTGGGCACCTCGATCGCTTGCAGAGCATGGAGCGCCGTCTGACGACGCATCCCGGCTTGCGTCTGACCGGCGCGGCCTACCGCGGCGTCGGCATCCCGGACTGCATCGCCGACGCGCAAACGCAGGCGACACAGATAGCAGACTGGCTCGCAGCCGCCTCCGGCGAAGGTTAGCCTGCCGAGAGGCCGATGACTTCGGCGTAGCGCAGTACGGCCTCGATGTGCTGTGCTGGCGAGCGGCCCTGGCCCATCGTGTTGATTGCCAGATGGGTCGCTCCGGCGCTGCGCCATGCCGCGGTGTCTGCTTCCCAGCGGAGTTCATCGCCCGGCTGCAGACTGATGCGCCCTTCCATACCGATCGAGCCGGGATCGCGGCCGGCGTCCGCTGCACTCTCGGCGATGATGTCGATGTCGCGCTGCAGCGCTGCGTCCGGCATGCCGCGAGGGAACCAGCCGTCGGCCATCCGTCCGATACGCCGCATTGTTGCCTCAACGTAGCCGCCCATCCAGACCGGGATCGGTTGCTGGATCGGCAGCGGATTGATACCTGCCTCCGGAATCCGGTGATATGTCCCGGAATAGTCAACGATCGATTCCGTCCAGAGCTTTCGCATGACGTCGACCTGCTCTTCGATCCGCCGTCCGCGCGTGCTGAAGGGCTCGGCGAGTGCCTCGTATTCGACTGCATTCCAGCCGACGCCGACGCCCAACCGCAGGCGGCCTCTGGACAGGACATCGATCTCGGCTGCCTGCTTCGCTACCAGCGCCGTCTGGCGCTGCGGAAGCACCAGCACTCCAGTCACGAGCTCGATCCGCGTCGTGATGGCCGCCAGATAGCCGAACAGCACGAACACTTCGTGGAATGCGTCGTCATTGCTGTAAGCGCCGCGCCACTCCGAGCGATTCTCCAGCCCTGCGCCGAGGACATGATCGTAGGCCAGCACGTGCGAGAAGCCGGCCCCTTCGACCGCCTCGGCATACGCCCGAACGGCTGACGGGTCTGGCCCGATCTCCGTCTGTGGAAAGACAACACCGATGTTCAACTGATCCTCCATGCCTGCCATTGCGGTAGTCGTGGGCGACTCTCCAGCGCCGTGATCGCCGCCATCTTCAACATTTCTGACTATCGGACTGATTCCCCAGGCGTTCGTTCAATGTCTGATTCGCTATACTGGAGCTATGCGATATCAGTCTGATTCGCCAACCAATGCCCTCCTGCCCGAACCGGCCGCGCGAGTCGCCCGTCGTGCGCTCACGGAAACGCGTTTGCGCGGATTGCCCGCTGCTGAAGAGTATCGCGTCATCACCGAGCGGCTCTACGGCGCAGGGTTTCGAGACTTCCCTGCGGGGACGCTGATCCACTGGATCGAGTCCGAGGTCGAGGCCGATTACGAGCATCTGCTGGAAATCCGCGCGCTCGGCGAGAAGGTGTACTCGCGGCTCGCTTCCGGCGATCTGGCCGCAGCCGCCTGGGAAATCGCGTGCCAGCTCTCTCCGGAAGAACGTGATCGTCTGGCGGCCGGCATCGCCCGCCTGATCGAGAATGATCGAGACTGACAACCTCATCACGGGATGTCTCGCGCCCCTGCATTGATTGACCACCGCAACCACGATCCACGGAACACCCCCTCGCCCCCATACCAGTGTGCGATGATGCAGCCAGACAGCTGAGCCACGAGCTGGCAGAAGACGAAAGGACTCCCTGTCGTGACAGACATTGCCCTTCGCGATCTGGCACCGGACATCATTCTGACCGGCGGCCGAGTGGTGACGATGGACACCGACATGCCCGAAGCGACGGCCGTTGCTGTTAAGGATGGCCACATCCTGGCGGTCGGAAGCGATAGCGCCATCGAAGATCTCGCGGGACCGGGCACCCGCCGCGTCGATCTGGGCGGACGCCTCACCATCCCGGGCATTATCGATACACACAATCACCTGGTATCGACCGGCACCGTACTCAATGAGATTGGCCTGTATTCGGCGCGTTCGATTGCCGAGATTCAGGAGCTCGTCGCCGAGCGTGTGCGCACCGCCCCTCCTGGAGCATGGATCCTCGGGCGCGGCTGGGACGAGAGCCTGCTGTCAGATAAGCGCTTCCCGAACCGGCACGACCTTGATGAGGTCGCGCCGAATAATCCGGTCGTTCTCGACCGCGTCTGGAACATGCTACTCGCCAACACGGCGGCGCTGCAGGCGGCTGACATCGGACGCGACACGCCGGACCCACCCGCCGACGCGCTCTATGCCGGACGCATCGAACGCGACGAGCGCGGCGATCCGACCGGCATTTTCCGGGACCGGGCGAAGGAGATGATCAAGCGCGCCGTGCCGACTCGGACGCAATCCGATATCGAGCATTCCATTCGCACAGCCTGTCAGGCGTTCAACGAGCATGGCATCACGTCCGTCTGCGACCCCGGACTGTTCCCGGACGAAATCCGCGCCTACTACAACGTTCTTGGCAGCGATGCGCTCACGGTTCGCGTTGGCATGTGCATTGGCGGCTGGGGCTTCGGCAACTCCGAGGAAGAGGCAACGATCGAGCAGCGCGTCATCTCGACCGGCGTCGCCTCCGGCTTCGGCGAACCGCTGCTGAAGTTCGACACGGTCAAATTCATGCCGGACGGCGGAGTCGGCGATCGCACCGCGTTGATGTTCGACGCCTACGCAGGCGAACCGGGCAACTTCGGCCAGTTCGTCTTTCCGGAGCGCGATCTCTTCGAGCACGTCGCCTGGTGCCACGACCTGGGCTGGTCGGTCGATTGCCACGCCTGCGGCGACCGGATGATTGAGCTTGTGGCCAAGGCGTACGCCGCTGCCTATGACAAGCGCCCGGATTCGCGCATGCGCCACCGCCTCCACCACGCCTACTTGCCGACACCAACCGCGCTGGAGCTGATGCGCGAATACCGGATTCCGGCCCTTCCGACGATCCCGTTCCTGACCAACCTTGGCGAGAGCTTCGTTACAAGCCTGGGCGAGGAGCGCGCGTCGACGATCATGCCGCTTCGTAGCTACATGGAAGCCGGTGTCCAGATAGCGCTCAGCTCGGATTCTCCGGTGACGACCTTCAATCCGTTTGTTGGCTTCTACAGCGCAGTCACCCGCAAGACGGTCTACGGTCGGACACTCGGCGAGGACGAGCGAATCTCCCGCGAGGATGCATTGCGGCTGTACACGCTCGACGCAGCAAGAGTCACAGCCGAAGACGACATCAAGGGGTCACTGACGCCAGGCAAGCTGGCCGACATCGCTGTGCTGGATCGTGACATTCTGACCGTCGACGAAAACGATCTGGCCGGCGCACGCGCAGCATTGACACTCATCGGTGGTCGAATTGTCGTTGACAGGCTCTCAGGCACAGACTGAGTCAGCCGGCAGGGAGGAGTCCGACACATGCCCCTCTGCTACTACCAGCCTCGCGAAGCCGCTCACGCGTACCAGGTGCTGGGGTGGATCGACATCGAGAATGACCAGATCATCCCACTGGACTCGTCGCTGGCCGACCTCCTCGAGATGCGCAGCCAGCAACGAATCGAACAGATCAACGACGAGGTCGCGGCGTCCAGCACGACCGTCCCGGTTCGGGACGCCCATCTGCTACCTCCGGTGGACGAGCAGGAGGTCTGGGCGGCCGGCGTCACATACGAACGCTCACGCGACGCCCGGATGGAAGAATCCCGGACTGACGACATCTACGACCGTGTCTACGATGCGGTTCGTCCAGAGGTGTTCTTCAAGGCACCGGCCTATCGCTGCGTCGGCCCGTGGGATCAGGTCGCTATCCGCCACGACTCCGACTGGAACGTCCCTGAGCCGGAGCTGGCAGTCATCATCGACGGACATGGGGAAGTCGCTGGCTACACGATCGGCAACGATGTCTCATCGCGCTCGATCGAAGGCGAGAACCCGCTGTATCTGCCGCAAGCCAAGATCTACACTGCGAGCTGCGCTTTGGGCCCCTGGCTCATGCTGCCGCATGAGCTGGCGGACCCCAGCAATGTCGCCATCAGAATGAACATCGAGCGTGGCGGGGAGGTTGTCTGGTCCGGCGAGACATCAACTTCGCGAATGCACCGGTCGGTCGCCGATCTCGTCGACTGCCTGTTTGCGGCACTGGAGTTTCCAGTTGGCGTCGTGCTCCTAACCGGCACCGGTCTGGTGCCGCCGGCGGAGTTCACGTTGCAGCCGCACGATGTCGTCCAGATCGAGCTCGAAGGAATCGGAACGCTCACAAACCATGTGCGACAACTGCCGAAACGGACGGCTGCGCGATGACATCAGCACGCATAATCAACTGGGACGACGTCCCAGCGTCCGAGGTCTTCGTCGGTATCTTTCGACAGGCGGTCGTGTCCGACGAGGCGACCATTGTGCGCTATATCTATAACCCGGGTTGCGTGTTCCCCGAGCATCGCCATCCGGAGAGCCAGATCACAGTCGTCCATTCGGGCGAGATTGAATTCACCGTCGATGGCGAGCCGATGACGCTCCGCGCGGGCCAGGTCGCGCTGATCCCCGGCGACGTTCCCCACGGCGCACGCGTTACAGCGAGCGAGATCGTCGTGACGGACAACTACATTGCCAGTGCGAACCGCGCGCCGCTTACGTTCGACGCTGGGAGTGGCTGAGACGAGCGTCCGGGAGTAGCTGCACGGAGACCAGGTCGCCTGCGGAAACGTGCTCGCGATCTTCCGGAATGACGATCAGGCAGTTGCTCTCGACCAGACCGCGAATCATCGCCGAACCCTGTCGTACTGCGGGAGTCACCGTCATCCGGCCACCCCGCGATTCGAGCACGCCGCGGGCGAATGTCCTGCGCCCCTGTCGATCGGATACTGGAGCATCAAGCACGGCATCAATCTCGTCGAGGCTCGGCCTGGCGGAGCCGAGCAAGCGCCGGATCGCCGGCCACGCGAATTGCAGGAACGAGACGTATGCGGCTGCCGGATTGCCAGGCAGTCCGATCATCGGTATCTCGTTGATCGTCCCGATCGCTAACGGCCGCCCGGGCTTCATCTGCACCTGGCAGACAGAGACGCTTCCGTCGGCCCGCAAGACATCCTTTACCATGTCGAAATCGCCAGCCGAGACGCCGCCACTCGTGATGTACAGATCGGGCGTGCCGGCTCTCGTCAGGCGTGATCGGATGTCATCGGCCACATCGGCGGCGATCCCGAGCGAGTGGGGCTCTCCACCAGCCAGCCGAACGAGACCGGCCAGCATCGGCGCATTCGCATCCCAGATCTTGCCCGGCTTCAATGGGGTCCCGGGTGGAACGAGTTCGTCACCAGTCGACAGGATGGCGACGCGCGGGCGGCGGCGCACCGCAACCTGGGCTGCACCGACCGCAGCAAGTGCTCCCGCCAGTGCGGCGGAGACGACCTCACCTACAGTCGCGACGATCGCTCCTGCCTCAATGTCCTCGCCGACCAGGCGGATGTTCGCACCCGGTCGGACAGGCGAAGATACAAGAAGCGTATCGGCTTTGGCCTGAACGAGCTCAAAAGGAATCACTGCATCGGTGCCGTTGGGCACCGGCGCGCCCGTCATAATCCGGATAGTTGCTCCGGATCCAATGTCTTCTTCAGTCCAGTCTCCGGCCGCCACCTGTCCGATTATGCGAAGCGTGGCCGGCAGGTCGGCACAATCGACCGCACGAACGGCGTAGCCATCCATTGCTGAATTGCGAAACGGCGGGATTGGAACAGTAGCACGAACATCCGCAGCCAGTGCGAGGCCAAAGGCGTCTGCGAGCGGGACAGTGTGCGCTGGGAGCGGATGAACCAGGGAGAGGATTCGGCGCTGCGCGAGATCGACACTGATTGGCTCCTCGCGTTCAGCATTCACTCGTTCCCAGGTCATTCCGCTCCCGACTTTCCGACGGATTAGAGGTTCTTCATCGCCTCGACGAGATTACGCACCGCTTCGGCCGAGTTCTGCAGCGCGGCGTTCTCGGCGTCGCTCAAGGTCAGCTCGATGATCTGCTCAACGCCGGCAGCGCCCAGCTTGACCGGCACACCGACATACAGGCCATCGACGCCGTACTCGCCCTCAAGCAGCACCGAGCACGGCAGCACGCGCTTCTTGTCGAGCATGATCGCGTCGACCATTTCGGCAGCCGAGTTGCCCGGCGCGTAGAACGCAGAGCCGGTCTTCAGCAGTGAAACGATCTCCGCGCCGCCGGACGCAGTCCGCTGTGACAGTGCCTCAATGCGATCCTCCGACAACAGCTCGGTGATCGGAATACCGGACACCGTCGTGTAGCGCGGCAGTGGCACCATCGTGTCACCGTGGCCGCCAAGCACCAGCGCCTGGACATCCTCGACTGATACACCGAGTTCCATCGCGACGAAGGTGCGATAGCGCGCGGAGTCCAGCACACCGGCCATGCCGATAACGCGCTCCTTCGGGAACCCGGCGGCATCGAATGCCGCGTGACACATCGCATCGAGCGGATTCGAGACGACGATGATGACGCAATCCGGGGATGCGGCAACGACCTGCTGGGTGACGCTGCTCACGATTCCCATGTTTGTGCGCAGAAGATCGTCGCGGCTCATGCCCGGCTTGCGCGCGATGCCACTGGTGATGACGACGACATCCGAGCCGGCCGTCTCTTCGTACCCGTTCGCGCCGGTGACCGTTGAGTCGTAGCCAACAACCGGACCTGCCTGCATCAGGTCAAGCGATTTCCCCTGCGGCATTCCTTCGACGATATCGACGACGACGATATCCGCATAATCGCGCTTCGCCAGCTCCTGGGCTACCACGCCACCGACCATACCGGCACCGACGACGGTAACCTTTCCGCGTCCCCGCATCATGTCCTCATCTCTCCACGGCGAATTACCTCATTCGCGCGATTGCGACCGTATCGACAGATCACGCAACTGCATGATAGCATCGGTTCGGCGACGAGCTTGGCCGTCTTGATCGGACAATTGACGGACGGTATACTTGGCCCTGCTCGAGCGCCGGGAGCGACATTGCCCAGGTGGCGGAACAGGCAGACGCGCTAGCTTGAGGGGCTAGTGCCCGTTAAGGGCGTGGGGGTTCAAATCCCTTCCTGGGCACCGTAATTCAACCGGGGGCGAGGGCGATTAACTCAGCTGGTAGAGTGCCACGTTTACACCGTGGATGTCAGAGGTTCGAGCCCTCTATCGCCCACCAGCAGGCGAAACGGTACCCATTCGCAATGCCGAGGTAGCTCAGTCGGTAGAGCATACGACTGAAAATCGTAGTGTCGGCGGTTCGATCCCGCCCCTCGGCACCACCATGAAACGCGGACTGGTCAGACGGCCGGCCCGCGTTTCGCTTTGTTGCGCTCTCCACCTCACGCTGACAGGTACCCTGCAAGTCTGTATACTGGCCTCGGCCTGTGATATTTGGGGGCAGGCTTGTGCTGCGTTCAGGCGGGGGGTTACCAACGCGTGACAGACGTTCAGTGGGGGTTACTAGCGGCGGTCGTTGCCTCGGTCGCCGCAATTGTCTACGGGCTGCTTCTCGCTCGCTCGGTTCTCAGCCGGCCGGCCGGAAACGAGCGAATGCAGAACATCGCCAAGGCGATTCAAGAAGGCGCTGAAGCCTACATGCGCCGGCAGTACATTATGGTGCTGCCTGTGGCGGTTGTTATCGCCGTCATTCTCGGTCTTGCGATCGACTGGACGACAGCGATCGGATTCCTGATCGGTGCGGCGGCTTCCGCTGCGGCCGGCTTTATCGGCATGAGCGTCGCGGTGCGCGCCAACGTGCGCACTGCTGAGGCAGCGCGGTCTGGCCTTAGCCCGGCGCTGAGCACGGCGTTCCAGGGCGGCACCGTCACCGGCCTGTTCGTCGCCGGACTCGGCCTCGGCTCAGTCGCCGTCTTCTACTGGATCACCAACGACGTTGCATCGCTGATCGGCCTCGGCTTCGGTGGCTCGCTGATCTCGGTGTTCGCGCGTATCGGTGGCGGTATTTACACGAAGGCTGCTGACGTCGGCGCCGACCTCGTCGGCAAGGTTGAAGCGGGCATTCCGGAAGACGACCCGCGCAACCCGGCCGTTATTGCCGACAACGTCGGTGACAACGTCGGCGACTGCGCCGGTATGGCCGCCGACCTGTTCGAGACCTATGCGGTAACGGCTATCGCCGCGATGCTGCTCGGCGACCTGGTCTTCGCGAATGCAGCCTCGGACGTACACGACAAGGCGGTTGTGTTCCCACTCGTCCTCGGCGCGATCTCGATTGTCGCGTCGATCATCGGCACGATGTTCGTCCGCGCGCGCGCCGGTGGTTCGATCATGGCGGCGCTCTACAAGGGCCTGATCGCTGCCATCGTCCTTGCCGGCATCGGCTTCTGGCCGGTCACGTCGTGGCTGCTCGGCAGCAACGGGATCATCACGAATGACAGCATCTCGCTGTTCCGCCTCGACTTCAGCATGTCACCAACACTGAAGATCTTCCTGGCGGCGGTCGTCGGCATCATCGTGACGCTCGGCGTCGTCATCATCACCGAGTACTTCACCGGCACCAACTTCCGACCAGTCAAGGGCATTGCCGAGGCGTCTGAAACGGGCCACGGCACGAACATCATCGCTGGCCTTGCGCTGTCGATGAAGTCGACCGCCCCGGCGATCATGGTGATCGGCTTCGCCATCTACGCCGCCTACAACCTGACGCTTTCCTCTGGTGACCCAACAACCGGTCTCTATGGCATCGCAGTCGCCGCGATGGCCATGCTCTCGATGGCGGGAATCATCGTTGCGATCGACTCGTTCGGTCCAATTACCGACAACGCGGGCGGCATCGCCGAGATGGCGGAAATGCCGGAATCCGTACGCGACGTCACAGACCCACTCGACGCTGTCGGCAACACCACCAAGGCGATCACGAAGGCGTACGCCATCGGCTCGGCCGGACTGGCCGCGCTCGTGCTCTTCGCCTCCTACTTCCTGGAACTTCCGGATACGGACCAGGTCTTTGACCTCGCCAATCCGAGCGTGCTGATCGGCCTGCTCGTCGGAGCTGCGTTGCCGTACCTGTTCGGCGCACTGCTAATGGAGTCGGTTGGACGCGCGGGTAGCGCGGTTGTCGTCGAGGTTCGGCGCCAGTTCAAGGAGCTGCCGGGTATTCTCGAAGGCACACAGCGCCCGGAATACGGCCACGCGGTGGACATCGTGACCCGCGCAGCACTCCGCGAGATGATTTTCCCGGCGTTGCTGCCAGTCGTCACGCCGTTCATTGTCGGCATCACGCTCGGCAAGCAGGCAGTCGGCGGTATGCTGATTGGCTCGATCCTGACCGGTCTGTTCGTGGCCATTTCGATGACCACTGGCGGCGCGGCCTGGGACAATGCGAAGAAGTACATCGAGCTTGGACACCACGGTGGCAAGAACTCGCTTGCCCACCAGGCTTCGGTGACTGGCGATACGGTCGGTGACCCGTACAAGGACACCGCTGGCCCGGCAATCAACCCGATGATCAAGATCGTGAACATCGTGGCCCTGCTGATGATCGCCATGCTCAACTGGGGCTAGTCTCAAGCCCAGACACGAGATCTAGAACAAACGGGACGTGCCATATAGCGCGTCCCGTTTGTTTATTGCTGTTGTCGTGCGACGTTTTCTGTCGCCGGAGGTGTCGCCAACAGCGAGCTTGTCGGCTACGTAATCCGTTCCCCTGTCATTCAACGCCGGGTGCCAACGCGCAAGGGCCAGTGGAGACGGGCAGTGACGGATTCGCTTCCCTGCCAGCATGGCTCAAGCGATATGAGACGGATGCTTCGCTTCGCTCTGCATGACAGAGATGGGCCGGATGCCGTCATAGCAGCAAGTGTGCTCCTGGACTGCGTAGCGGGCAGTTAGGGGCAAATGGTCGAGTAGCTCTCCACAGCAACGCCTTCCGCGTCCTGTCATTGCGAGCCGCAGCGAGAAATCTCCCCCCCGCGTTGGACCGCAATCACGCTGGCTAGAGATTCGTCGGTTGCGGCTTCAGATTGACAGAGTCCGGAGGTGCCTGTCGCACCTGAGAACTCGGCTCATCGACGCGCCGACCACTGTGATTGACCGCCACCGGAGATAGCTGCCGCGCCCAACCATTCGCTCATGTGGCGATGACTGCGCGCGTGAAGACGCCAGCGACTCCCGCTCGCACTATCAGGGCAGACCCACAATGGCGGCCCAGTTCGGCAGGAGTCGCGTGCAATGCGTCCAGAATGCCTGGTCAGCGGGAGCGACGCGCGCCTAGCATCTGCTAGATAACTACAGGCGAGACTGCTGGCGTTGCTCTTCGCGCTTTGCTGACTGCTCCCGGATGACGCGGAACATCTCTGGCTCTTCCTGGCGGTCGCGACCAATCGTCGAGCGATAGATGATCGACATGATGATTGACGCTGGCCCCCAGAAGATCGCGAAGGCGCACAGGATCAGTACGGCCATGACGAAATAGAACATCCCGAACCAGATCAGCGTCATGATGGCTCCGCCAATGTCGCTCCAGTCGACCCCGCGTTCTGACAGCGGGCCGACCAGCTCAAAGCGCATGCGGAAGCTGTTCAGCGCATAAAACATGGCGATACCAGCCGGGAAGACGACGATCGGCATCAGGTAGCCGCGCGCGTAGCGGGCGTACAGATAGGCGGTGCCGAGGATCGTCAGGCCGAAGAGCACCCAGGTGACGAAGCGCAGGGCGTCCGGCGGTGGATCGAGCAGGTACGGGTCACTGCGCCAGCGATCCTTGGAGTTCACCAGGAAACCCAATAGCTGCCGCCAGTTGTCTACGACGGTCGCCCACAGTAAGAAGGCGGCAAGCGATCCGAGAGCAACGCGCGAAATGGTCCGCGCCAGCGGCGTGCGGTCGTTCCACATCCAGCGCAGCATCGAAAGGTTGCGACGCCAGCCAAAGTAGAGCATAACGAGAAGCGTGATCAGAATGGGATAATCACTGGCCAGAATCCTGAACATCGCCGGCGTCCATATCTAGTTTCGAGCAGTCTCACTCAACCGCTCGACCTCTTGGTATCGATGGCGTGCAGTGTACACCGAACCGCGCCCCAAAGCGTTGCATTCTTCCGCTGCGGCGCTCTTGACGCTCCTGCAATGACCCGAGTACAATCAGTCCGCACAAGTGAAAACGCGGAAGTGGCTCAGTGGTAGAGCATCTCCTTGCCAAGGAGAAGGTCGCGAGTTCGAATCTCGTCTTCCGCTCCAGAACGGGCCGAAAGGCCCGTTTCTTCTTTCCCGGTATTCATGTTCGCGTCACCGCGGAAATGGCGGAATGGCAGACGCTGCGGTCTTAAACACCGCTGGGCTTTGGCCCGTGGGGGTTCGACTCCCCCTTTCCGCACCAATGCTTCTCTCTGAGCACGTCGCCCCTTCGTGTGACTCCCGGCTCCTTGGCGCGCTCGAGTGCAGGAAACCGACCTGTCCGCACGTGTCGTCTCATGAGTGACGGGGCAATTACCTTGCTGGCACATGTCAAACGCGGACCGCCCGTTGGGGCGATCCGCGCCATTGTGCCGAGCCTCGCTCTTACGCGATGCGCTGGGGGAATGCCTCGGCCCGGCTGACTGTGCGACGATCGAGCGATTCGAAGATCTGCGCGGCCTGAGCTGCCGATATCCGCTCGCTCTGGACATGCCACCACCAGCCGCTGCACTCGCACTCCAGAAGGTACTGGCCATCCGGAGTGGCGAACAGCTCCACCTTGAGGATGCCGTCGAGGAATGGCTCAACGGTCGACGCGATCAGTTGCGGAGCGGCGATGGCGGGCTGAGTGTCGTCTGATCGATAGCGGCGTCTCAGCATGGCGGGTCTCCGATTCTCTGAGATCGTCATTCAGGTACGTCGCATATATACGCATCGGAAGAATGGAAGGTGCGCGGGTCGCCACTGGCTGTGGCGGCCCGCGCATGCGCGGTTACGAAGGTCGATTACTCAGTCGGCAGTTGCGCAGCGCCCTTGAACTCGTCGAGGACCGTCTGCGTGTCAAGCGGAAGCGTGGACGCAGCGGCCATCGACATCATCGACGCCGGTACGTTGGACGACAGAACCGTGACGGTGAAGTTGGCCGTGAAGCACGAGGCACCGCAGCCCGATTCCCCTTGCTCGCCTGGAATCGAAACCGACCCCAGCGTCAGGTAGTCTGGCGGGAAGGAGATCTGGAACGCGAAGCCCATGATCTCACCCGGCAGGGGGATACCGATGACTTCGTCATCTTCGTACGCGCCGAAGGCGAACACCAGCGGAGTGAACTCTTCGAGCGTGACGTCGATTGAGCGATTGAGATTGAGCGTATCGCCATCCTCAACGCCGTCGTCGCTGAAGACCTGACACTCAACTCCGTTGATCGTCTGGCCTCCGAAGTTGCAGGTACCAGTCGAATCAAGGACCGCAAAGATCATCGGATTCCACTCGGCATCACCATCAAAGCCATCCTCACCAGCGTGCGAGACGTTGACCGAGTTGAGCGTCACTCGCAGCGTCGTCTGCTGCGGCACGACCGTCACGGTCTTGTTGAACGTGTTGTTCGTCTCAGCGCCTGCACCCGGCTCAACGACCATGTTGTACACATCGACGATGGCCTGGCTGGTGAACGTTCCGGTCACGTAGTACGTGCCATCGAAGGTCAGAGTGCGCGACTCGCCCGGGTTCAGACCATTGACGAACTGGACTGGACCAAAGTCGTCGCTGTCCGACAGGAGCCACTCAACAGCGAAGTCATTTGCCGGGAATGGCCCGTTGTTCTTGACCGTGATTGTGGCCGTCGCTTCAACACCGCGCACCGGTGAGGCCGGGTTGATGGTGAAGCCGGTAACGATCAGGTCAATCGGAGCTGGCTGCACTGTGACGTTCAGGATCTTGAGGTTGTTGGACTCGTTGGTCTCGGCGATGTTGCTGAATGCGTCGACGTTTGCCAACCCTCGGAAGTTTCCGGCAAGCGGATACGTGACCTGGAAGTTAACGGTCGTCGATGCGCCAGCAGCCAGGCCGAACACCTGCTTGCTGACTGTCTGCATTCCCGGCGTGTAGAGGAAGAACGAATCCGGGTTGAACTCGACCATGAAGTTGCCGGCAGGCGTGTTGCCCTGGTTCTTCACGGTGATGTTCACAGACGCGTTCTGGCCCTGTGTCGGCGATGCCGGCGTGATCGACATGCTCGTGATGACGAGATCGATCTTGTTCTGGCCGACCGGCACCTGCACCTGCAAGGTGTTATTGGAGTCTGAGATCTCCCAGACTGAGTTCGTGCTGTCCACCGTTACGGTGCCATCGAACGAGGCAGAGAACGGATAGACGTACTTGAACGTCACGTTCGTGGAAGCGTTTTCAGCAAGGCCGTTGACTTGCACCGAGATCGGCGAGGTCAACCACCACGGCTGCCACTGAACGCGGAATGGTCCTGCGTTCGCATGACCCTGGTTGGTGATCGTGACCGTGGCGGTCGCGATCTGGCCAGGAACCGGCGAAGCCGGGTTGATCGTAAAGTTGTCGACAATCAGATCGGGGAGCGGTGGATCAACAAGAACGGACTTGGTCAGGGTATTGTTGAACTCGTCGGTCTCAAGTACCCAGCCGCCTGAGTCGACTGTCGCCCACCCGTCGAATGTCGCCGCCCACCAGAATGTGTAGTCGAACGTGACGGTCGTCGTTGCGCCTGCGCCGAGCGCGTCGACTTGCTTCGTCAGCGGCGATTCAAACAGCCACGGCGTCCACTGCACCTGGAACGGTCCCGAGGCAGTGTTCCCGTTGTTCACCACAGTGATTGTCACGGTCGTCACACGGGTGGCGACCGGCAGCGACGGCGAGAAGGAAATATCGGTCACCTGCAGGTCGATAGTCGCTGGAACGACGGTCACCGGCAGGATCTCCAGGTTGTTCACCTCGTTAGTCTCGCTGACGGCATTGCCGGTGTCGATGTTGACAACGGTGAGGAAGTTGCCGGCGTTCGGGAACGCGTACTGCAGCTGAACATCGACCGTCGCACCGGCGGCGATACCATCAACGGTTGTCGATGGGCCGGCAGGCGCAAACTGATCAGATTGCCATTGCACAACGAAATCCTGCGACGCGCAGGTCCCGCCATTATGAACGGAGATGTGGACAGTCGCAGGCTGGTTCTGAATTGGCTCGTATGGATCAGTGGACATCGCCGTGATCGATAGATCGGCGCACGGCGTTGGTGCTGCTGCCGCTGGCGTGACTGCCATCATTGACAGGGTCAACAGTAGCAAGACGACTGCAAGCCGCCGGACAAGGGGAATGTGCATCGGCCCTACCCTTCAGATTGGGCGTCCGCACTGGCAACACGCACGTATAACCGGCGGACCCCACCGAGCAACCGCGAGAGAAACGTAGCGATAACGTGGGCGCATTCGGTGCAACTCACCGGTCACGCACGCGCGACACAATTAGTTACCGATGCTTCCAATGTAGGCGCGCAAATCGCGAATGTCAATAGCGGAATCGCCAGTGCTACCGGTACCTCAACGAAAGTCCTGACGATCGCCATTTGCGCAACGTCACGGCGCGATATCGACGGTTGACCTGGTCGTCGAGCCGCGCAATGCCACACGATCTGCGGTAAGAACACTCTGCTCGGACGTTCCCAGCGCCCGAGCCTGATCCGCCAGCAGTCTGAGGAAGCGGGCTGCTGCGGCGCAGTCAAACAGAGCGTGGCGATATCGAAGAGAAAGGTGGAGCTGGTCCTTCCAGCGCACGATGCCTATGCCCAGACCGGGAGGCATCGACGCGGGTGTAGAACCCCAGAGCTCGACAATGTCACCGGCAGCGCCCAGGCGGTCGAACCCCCGCAAGCGCCCAACGTTTGAGAGCAGCGCCGCCGCCTCGCGGCGGCGACGGAAGGGACGCTGGCTGAGAATCAGGATGAAGAACGGGTCGAACTGTCGGATCCAGTCGGGCCGCGATCTGAACGCGGCGGCCGCATGAGTTCGCAGATGACGAGTCTGCTGCGTGGTTACAGTAAGCAGCTCGTTCCGGTCAGCGCGCTGATCGGCCGTCGTCACGACAACACCGTGGCCGACGACGTTAGCGACGACCTCATGCATCCAGGCAGCCGGCCGCAAGCTCACCGGCGTCAGCACGATGATCTTGCCGGCGCTGCCGCCATGAAGACGGTTCCACTCTTCAATCGCCAGATGCAGCGCCGCAAGCAGAATGTCATTGACGCTCACTCGAACGTCGAGGTCGTCGTATGCATGCAGGTCAATGTCGGCCAGGTCGACGGATTCGTAGCACATGCCATAACCCGGCTCATCCCGAGCGCCGTCCGACCTGACGAGCGACGGGACATCGCGCGTTTGTGCCGTGCCGGGTGGCTGCTCCGCCGCCGAGGTCGCGTCGACCTCGGCGCTGCGGAGAATCCGGGCCTCAACAGGATCGATGTCGGGAATTGGATCAGAGTCTCCTGCGTAGGCGCGAGCGATCGAGCGCAGAAAGCGGATGCCGCCCATTCCATCAGCCATCGCGTGATGCCAGATGTACAGCAACGAATCGCCGCCCGACCGACGAACGATTAGCAGGCGAACGGCTGGTGCCCGTCCCAGGTCAATCAACTCGCTCGTGAACTCACCGCGAATGCGCGCCAGATCATCGTCGGTGTCTGCTTCGGTGACACGTATGACATGCGAGAGATCGAGCGTTTCGCCATCCGGCACCTCCCACATGGGAGGGCGCAGTCGACGGCGCATTGCGACGCGCGAAGCGCGAGCCATCGGATGGATTGCAGTGGCACGCGCAACTGCCTCGCGCAAGCGGTCCGCGTCGATCGTCCCCGTCACGCGTAGCTCAATACAAGCATTCTGCGGCTGAGTCGGCCGGTTACCGTAAGCGAGGATCTCTTCGGTCACGGTGAACGGGAACCGCATGAATCAGACTCCAGACTGCGGTGGTTCAGGCCGTTCGATCTACCGAACGACGAGCGATGTGAGAGTGAAAGCCCGGTGACGGCACACGCTATGCAGCGCCCCCGGGCTATCAGTTAGCGGCAGGCGTCGCTTCCGTAGGTGACGTGGCGTCCCAGACGCATCACCTGGTCGCCCAGATCTTCGCGAGTCGTCTGTGATGCGACAACGCCACCGTCTCCTGCTGTCGAGTAGATCTGCTTCTGCAACGTGTCAAACGCCTTCGCGGCAACGCTGCAATAGCCGTTCGACGTCGCCCACTCGGCGCGTGTCAGCAGCTTCATCATCTGGTCCTGACCGCCGGAGACGAGGTCGCCCCGCCCGGCAGCCTGCGAGACGCTGGCTCGTACGGCGCTGAAGGTGATCCCCTCCGTCGCAGTCTCGGACGAAGCCGAGTTGGATGGCGCAGAGGCATCTCCCGAGGCAGCCTTGGCGACGACCTGATAGACGTACTCGGTGCCCGGAGAGGCGGTCGTGTCGGTAAAGAACGCGTCTGTCGTCGTGCCGATTTCCGTGAACTCGCCGAGGACATCTATCGTGTTGCTGGTGTCGTTCGTCGAGACGACCGGCGGCGGGAACTCAGGAACGAAGCCGCGCTCCTGCGCCAGTGAGCGACCGAACTCGATGCCCGGGCTGGTCGCGTACGAAGCGCGCTTGATCGTGTATTCCGCTGCGCCGTCGACCGCGTCCCACGATAACAACATGCCGTCAGGCTGTTGCTCGGTCACGAGGCGACTTGGAGAATCGAGTGGTCCCTCAACCGTTGCTGAGCGACCGGGGCGGGTGCCACGATCCGGCTGCCACGGTCCCGGGTACCGGCACGTCTGGGTCGGATTCGCCAGCCACACTGCCGTGCCTTGAGAGTGGTTGGCGCTGCCAACGAACATGCCGCTCGGCGTCTGCTGCATCGTTCGCGCGCCAAAGTTGTAGACGCCGTCGCCGAATGCGTTCATCGTCGTCAGGCTCCAGTACTGTCCATCGCAGCTGGAGTAGACGTCGAACCCGAACTGTGGGTAAAGCAGGATATTCACGAGCGGAACAGTCCGGAGCGACCAGCTCCAGTCATTCGTCCCGAGGTACAGGGCACCTCGCAGGTCTTCCATGCGCCAGAAGTGAGCGTTGAACACGTTGCCGTAGCCGTCGCCGAGCCCACTGATCGGGAACGCCCACGAGCCGTTCGGCAGCTGACGCGTGTTGCCAACAACGAGCTGCCAACTGTCGTTGGCCGCGATGCGGATCAGTTCCGAGCCCGGGAAGATTGTCGAATACCAGCCACTCGCGCCGACGTACAGGCGGTCACGATAGACGTGCATCGCTACCACCGAAGTGATCTCGGTGCCACGCCCCGCGCCGTTTGTCACAATCGGTGAGAAGTTGAACTGTGAACCCTGCGGCCCAAGAGCCGCCTTCCAGACGCCGTAGCCCTGCGATGGCGCGCCGGTGCCGAGGTACAGGTTGTTGTTGAACGACTCGATCTCAAAGATGCTGAGGTTGTTCGGACTGACCTGGACGACCGATGGCGCTCCACTCAGCGGATTGATCACCTCTACGACAGCGCCATCACCTACGTAGCTCTGGCTCGCGGTTGCGAACACGCGATTGTTGATGACGACGATCCCGCGGTAGCCGATGACATCGTACTCACCGTAGGACGTGTTGATCTTACCCGCCACCGCGCCGATGTCGGTGAAGGTGGTTCCATCGGTTGTCTTGAGGATGCGTGCCGGCGCGGTCGAGATCAACTCAGGAATGTACTCACCAGCAGTAACGCCGCCGATGAGCAGCGTTTCGTTGCCCGAGCCGTCGGTCACCACCGCCATGCCACGATAGCCGATGTCACGCGCGATCTGCTTGCCTGCTGCGTCCGGGTGTGGGTTGGGGATCGTCGGAGACTGGAAGACACGCTCCCACGTCCCGGTTCCTGGGGTATAGCGCCAGATTTCGGCACGCAGGTCAAGATCATATTTGTCGGGAGTGCAGCTGAGGTCATCTGCAGGGTGAGCCGTGTACAGGCCGAAACCCGGATAATAGTAGTCGAGCAGAGCGTTCTCAACGCAAAGCGGGCTCGCGGCTGTGCCTACATACAACCTGCCCTTGAACCACGCCATCGACCATGAGTAGGCATTGTGCGGGTTTCCAAAACCGCCGGTGGCGATTTCACTGACGCCTGATACGGCGGCCATGCTGGTAAATACCTGCACCATCGTCAGCGTCACCAGCAGTGCCACGGTTCCGACTATGCGTTTGCGCGTCGTCAATCGCCGCCTTGCTCTCATTCGTCCTCCTGCATCCCGATCCACAACAACTAATCCGTCGACATTACAGTGGCGCTGCGACCGGCTGAGCCAGGCGCTCGATAAGCTGCGCAGCTCGCGGCGGCCCCGGCGCGTTCGCCAGGTGCTGCGCGATCCGTCGTGCGTTCGTGCGATACCGTTCGTCCGACAACACGTCTTCGACAGCGGCTCGTAAGCCTTCGGGCGTGCACTTGCGCGGCGCGAGACGCACCCCGGCACCGGCCTCAACGACCCGGCGGGCGTTGTCCGGCTTGTCCCAGGTTGTCGGGACAATCACCAGCGGAACTCCGGCCTTCATGGCACTCATCACCGTGCCGTTGCCGCCGGTCGTCACGATGGCTGCGCAGCGTGGCAACAGCGTGTCGTGATTGACCCAGTCAACAAGGTGCAGGTTCGGCGCGAGATCGCCCTCAACCGGCACGTCACGTGAGCGCCCGGCGGTCACGATCACCTGCATCGATCGATCGGCCAAACCCTCAAGCGCTGAACGAAGGACGAACGGATCCTGGAAATGCGATGTGCCCTCCGTCACGTGGACCCACGGCATGTCGCTCGGGATCTCGTCGAGCCAGGTCGCCCCGTCGGCAAGCCGTGGGGGATGCCACATGCACGCGCCGACATACTGGACTGACTCCGGTAGGTCACGTCGATCGTAGTCGAACTCGCGCACGTTACCGACGATGTAGAGCGGCAGGCGGCCAGCGAATTCGTTGACGGAGCATCCCATCGGCTCGAGACCGTGCTGGGCGCGGAAGAAATCGACGCGTCGTCGCAGACCGGTTGCGGCCACGTCGATCGTGCCGTTAAGCATCCGGGCCAGAATCTTTGCGCCGGTCGTTCTGGGCGGGGCCATGCCGAACCCCCAGGGCGGCGCGTCCGGCCCCGGGATCATCGAACCGAGCGACGACAACAGCGCGACCGGAATCGGCACTGCCTCCCAGAGGATGAGGATTGGTCCCCACATGTTCATGTCGGTCACGATCACGTCCGGCTGCCACTCATCCAGGATGACCTGGATGTCGGAGACTTGCTCGGGGATCGTCTCGACGAGCCAGTTACGGAACGCCTGATGCCCGACCCGGGCCGATTGCCGGCGGCCACCAACTGTCTGCTCCATCTGGTGGATGCGCTCATAGCTCTCCGGCTTCAGCGCCCGGAACGGGAAAAACCTGAAGCCTTCGGACTCCACCAGGTTGCGAGATTCTTCGGCCGTGTAGATCGCGACGTCGCAGCCGCGCTCTCGCAACGCATGCGCGATACTCATTTGCGGGAAGACGTGGCCGGGGAATGGCCAGCATGTCAACAATGCACGAGCACTCATGGCAACGACGGCCCCGATCCAGGTACTACGAAGCTACGGCTCACTGGGGCTACCTGTCGAGTCAAGCTGCCTTCACAGGTTGTCGGACGACGTGAAGCGCAACCCACCCATCTCTGAGTTCGATACGTCATCATATAGCGCATCCGACGACGTGTGCGCAAGATGTGACTTTCGTGTCACCGCATCGGTGACTATCCTGTAATGTGCTGATCGCCGCCTTTTGGGGACAGACGATCATCGCGTCACGCTCATTCGGCTCGCCGCGAGCTCCTCCAGGAGCGCCACCGCCTGCGTTGGACCGGAGGCAGCGTTCAGCCGCTCAGCAAGTCGCTGTGCGTTCTCACGATAGCGCGGTTTGCTGAGCACTTCGCCGACCACAGCCCGCAAGCCTGCCGGAGTGCAGCGCTTGGCCGGCAGCCGCACACCCACGCCGGCGTCCACAATCCGTCGCGCGTTATCTGGCTTGTCCCACGTTGTCGGGATGATGACGAGCGGCACGCCAGCGCGCAAGGCGCTCATGACCGTGCCTGCACCGCCGGTTGTGACGAGTACCGAACATTGCGGTAGCAGCGTGTTGTGATTGATCCAGTCAGCTGCGTGGATGTTCGGTGCCAGCTCGCCGAGATCGAGATCAGCAATCGAGCGCTGCCGACCGCTGGTCAGGATGACCTCCATCGGCAGGCCGGCTAGCCCTTGTGCGCCGGCCCGTAGCACGAACGGATCGCCAAAGCTGAGCGTGCTCTCGGTGACGTGGACCCACGGGCGGTCCTTCGGCAGGTCAGCGAGCCACTCCGGATCGGGCATGTCCGCGGTCGGATGCCAGGCCAGCGGGCCGATGTAGCGGACCGAATCCGGCAGGTCCTGGCGATTGTAGTCGAGCTCCGGGAGGCTACCGATCATGTAAAGCGGCAGCCTCCCGGTCTGGCGGTTCATCGACATCGTCAATGCCGGCAGACCGTAGTCTGCGCGAATCTCGTTAACTCGCCCACGCAATCGCCGACCGGCAAGCTCCGTCCCGCGATTGATCCCCTTCGTCAGCATCTTCGCGCCGAACGACCGCGGCGGCGCCATGCCGAGTCCGGCGGGCGGCGCGTCTGCTCCCGGCACAAGGCAGCCGAGCAATGTCGAGAGGATGGCGACCGGAACCCGGCCCGTTTCGGACAGGACGAAGATCGGGCCCCACATCGCTGTCTCACTGACAATGACGTCGGGCTGCCACGATTCGACGATCGGTTGCAGGTCAGCAACCTGGTCCGGCATCGTTTCGACGAGCCAGTCACGGAAGATCTGGAGCACGTTGCCGGCAACGGGACGCCCCGATGGCGCTGCCGTATCCATTGAGATCATGCTGCTCGTCGCGCCGGTTTCCGACAGGCGCTCAAACGGAAAGAAGGCGATGTTTTCGCGCTCGACCGCTTCGCGAGCAGATTCGCCAGAATAGATTGCAACGTCATGTCCCGCGTCACGCAACGCCAGCGCCACGCTCATGAACGGGCTGATGTGCCCGGCAAATGGCCAGCAGGTGAGCAGATACCGTCCCATCAGCGGGCCTCCCAACTCGCGCGCAGCAACCGACAGATGCCGTGGCTCATTGCGTGACCGTTGACGCTGGCGGGGCTTCGGCCTCGGCTGCTTCCTTTTCCAGGCGCTTGACCATCCCGCCAAAGTAGACCTTCTCGAAGAACGGCTCAGGCAGCAAGCGTCGAAGCTTCACGACCGCCGATGCCGGTTTGCCGACGATGTAGCGCATCTTCGGCGTTTCGACGGTCAACGCCGTGTGGATGGCTTTGCCTACGTCAGCCGCAGTCGTCTTCGAGCGGGCGACGACCTCGTCCGACATCACTTCGCTCACCTGGAACATACGGTAGTACGGACTCTCGGGATCCATCGCGCCCTCGGCGAGGCCGCGGTGTGTCGTCCAGCGCGTAGTGTCGATAATCCCCGGCTCAATCAGCACAGACTGCAGCCCGAATGGCGCGATCTCCAGCGCCAGTGCCTCGCCGAACCCTTCGAGCGCGAACTTGCTGGCGCAGTACATCGAGACGCCGAACGACGAAATGCGTCCCCCGACCGACGACACCGTCAAGACGCGACCACGGCCAGCAGCACGCATGTGCGGCAGCACCGCCTTGGTGACCGCGATCGTTCCGAAGACGTTTGTCTCAAACACCTGACGGATCTCATCGTCGGCGAGGTCTTCAAGGCAACCACGCAGGCCGATTCCGCCGTTGTTTACCAGGCCGTAAATGGATCCAGCTTCCTCAATGATCTGATTGACAGCCGTCTCGATACTGGATTGGTCGGTTATGTCTAATTCAAGGACCTTCAGTGACACGCCGCGATCGGACGCTGCCTGCTGCACTTTCGGCTCAGCGGCGATGTCCCGCACCGTCGCATAGACGTTGAAGCCGCGCTTGGCGAGATAGATGGCGGTTTCCAGGCCAAGGCCGGTCGAGCTACCGGTGACGAGGATCGTGTCGTCCGGCGAACCAGCGGATGCAGTCATCGCTCCTCCTTCAGTGCTGAAATTGCAGGTTCGTGTTCCAACGCGTTGAGAATTTCGGCGGCGACGAGCTCGGGCTGCTCAAGCGGCCCGAAGTGTCCCCACTCGGTGCGCGGCAGCAGGACGGACCGCACGTGAGGCAGGTGATCGCGCAGGTATTCGTATGTGCCGAGAAACGCGGAGCCGTCGCTGAAGATCTGAACGACCGGCGTCTGGATGTTAGCGATCTCTTCGAGCGTCAGGCTGCCGATCTCCATTGTGTCGGTTGCCATCGTCGTCTCATCGATCAGACGCAGGAACGGCTTCGGATTGCGCGGCAGCCCGTTCAGCGGCCCCCACTTCTTGGGCACTTCAAGGCTGAGCCTGAAGAGATATTCGACGTCGGTGCGTCGCTCGGGCGGCACTTCGTGGCCGGAGCGTTCCAGCACCTCGCTCCAGTAGTCCCAGCCTTTCCAGTCTTCCGCCTCGCGCGTGTAGATCATCGCCGGTAACGCCGCTTCAATCGCGACAACCTGCTGGACGCGATCGGGGAAGTGATGCGCGAAATAGAGCGATATGTCCGCGCCATAACTGTGGCCGACAAGTGCTGGGCGTTCGATCTCCAACGCGTCGAGCAGATCGCGCAGATCCACCGCCATGTCATCGCCGGAATAGCCGGACGGCGTCATCTCGCTATACCCATGACCGCGCAGGTCGTAGGTCGTGATTCGGTATCGATTCATCAGTTGCGGGATGATCTGCAGATGCCAGACAGCGAGGTTGCCGGTCAGGCCGTGCACCATCACGACATCCGGCCCCTGGCCAATCTGCTGGTAGTGGATTTTCACCCCGCTGCGTAGAACAACCTTCGGCATCTATAGCTCTCTGTCTGTGGTCATTCAACGTAGCCCAGCGCGCGCAGACGGCTGAGAATCGTCGCTTCGTCGTCGCTGTCGATTTCGATATCCGAGTCAGTGGGCATCGCCGTCGCACCTTCCGGGGTGAACCACTTCGGCGGACGCTGCTCGATCTGCTCCGGTCGGACGACCTGCGGCGGCACGACTCCATCAACGTCGGTTGGGATCGGGAGATCGAGGCTATAGAGCAGCAGCGGCGCGATGTCGACGAGCGACACCTCATCCACGCTCTCTCCGGCGCGGATGCCGGGGCCGCGAGCGATGAACACACCATCCCACTTGTGGTTCCCCAATGGGATGTCACGTCGACGGAACAGAACATCGGAGCGCAAGATCGAGATCGCTGCGCCGTCGGCGAGCGTCAGGGTCAGGTCTGGCCCGTACCGCTCGAACGGGCCGGTGAACGCCTCGTCGCGGCTGTGTATCTGAGCAACAATCGGCTGACCGGTCCATGGATTCCTGACTTGCCGTAGCGCAGACACGAGGTCAGCAAGGACCGTTGCTCTGTCCCTGCCGCCAACTGCATTCGGCTGCTCGACGATGTTGATCCCGAGGCTGCTCGGTGTTGCCGCGTACGCAACAGTCCTGTCCCAGTTCAGCTCGTTAATGTGTCGCGTGATGTTTGCGAAGCCGATCTGTGGATCGACCTCCTGGCTCTCCCAGGCCTCGTCTTTCCAGACCAGGAAACCCTGCTCCTCCAGCCAGGCGTTGATATAGAAAACATCGTGTGATGCGCCAAAGCCGTGGTCCGATGCAACAACGACCGTGGCATCGGCTCCAGACTGCTCGACGATGTCGGCAAGAATGGCATCGAGCCGCGCGAAATACTCCTCGCAAAGATCGATGATCTCCTGCTCCCAGGCATTCGGCTCAGCGGGTCGCATCGCGGGATCCAGAAACCGCCAGCAGAGGTGCTGGAGCTTATCCGCGCCATCGAAGACGACCCCGACCAGGTCGACATCGTCGTCCGCCATGATGGAGCGCAGGATTTCCGACCAGCGCGCTTCGCGGCGCGAGTGCAGCCGGATCCAGTCGGCATATTCCTCGGCCGCGCAGCCCTCCAGCGCTTTGGCCTCGAGCGTCATGTCCAGCGCCAACTCACGCGGATTGAAGCTCGGAAGCGTCTTCAGGCGATCGAACAGTCCGGGCGGGTAGCATCCCAACCGCAGCTGTCGCCAGGGCATCCAGCCACCGGGCACGATATAGCCATTGACCGCTGGCGGCGGGAACATCAGCGGGAAGTTCAGGCTGACGACCTTCAGGCCATGCTCGCTCGCAACTGACCAGATCGTCTCGCTCTTGACGTTGTGCGAACTGGCGAATTGAAAGTAGCGGCTGTCCGGCTCCTCCTTCTGGAAAAAGTCGAACACACCGTGCTTACCGGGCCGCTTGCCGGTCATCACGGTTGTCCAGGCAGGCGGTGTCAGCGCCGGGACTATCGAGCGCAGCGGTGACCGGACGCCTTCAGCGATCAATTTCTCCAGGAACGGCATCTTGCCACGCTCGATGAGCGGATCGAGAACGGTGAAGGTCGCGCCGTCCAGGCCGAGCAGTAACGTCTTCGGCATCGCGCTCACTCCCTCGCCGCTACTGTCTGACGATGGTCGCTGACGTAGTTCACCAGTTCCCCGACCGTTACATCGCGCTCTTCAACTGGGCGCTGCCCGATCTCGGCCAGGAACTCCGCGAACGGCAATTGCCCATAACGCTGCTGAATCATCGTCCCGAGAATGACGAGGTCGAGCGACTCGAGGCCCATATCGGTGAGGAAAAGCGTCTCCTCGGTCACCGGCCCGGAGTACTCCCAGTCATCGGCCATATCGTTGATCAGATCCAGAATCGCTGCGAGAACCTCCGGATCGGCTTTGCGCGTCACTATGGACTCCTTTGAGATAGGTAAAGACCCGTTATGCGGACTCGACGACGCAGTGACTCACGGACTTCCGCGCGTCACAACTGCCAGCGCGCTGACGAGACTATCGACGCGCTGAGTCTGCGCACTAAGGACCGTGTGATTCCGAACCGACTGCACATTGACCCATCCGGCTGACGGATCGATCGCGACGATAGCAAGAGACCGCGGCCCGCCGTCCATGCCCGTGCCAAATGCCTTGCCGACAGCCTCCTTGGCACACCAGCAGCGCAGGAGCCATTCAGCGGAATGTTCCGGCGATACGGTGCTGATCAGTGCACGCTCGTGGTCAGTAAACGCGATTTCGTCGAATCCGGCTGGTCGGTCCTTGACAAACTCGATATCAAACCCGACCGCCTGCATCTGGTCGGCCGTTGCGACGACTGCGGCGGCAACGCCATCGGTATGCGAGAACGATACGAGCGGTGCAGCGCCGAGAGCTTCGACGCAGACGCCCGTAACGATCGGCTGGCCATCCGGCCCGGTGACAATCTCAATATCGGCTGGCAGAAGGTCAATACCGGCGCGTTCGCGGACGAGCTCAACGATGGCTTCCTTCGCCGCTGAGCGCGCTCCCAGCCACTCCAGCCGCCGATGATCCGGTAATCGCAGCTCAGCAAATCGGTGGCGTTCAGCGCAACTGAGAATGCGCTGCGACCAGACACGAACCCAGAATGCCCTGTCGCCGCCAACTCGCGTATCGACGATCCGACAACGAACGGGAGACGCCGCTGCACCAATCAGGCTCGGGACCGGTGATGACACAGTGCCACCTCGCGACAGGATGAGGTCGTGAAGGTGCGCGGGAACATCAAAGCGCTTATCTTCCCAGCCAACCAACCGCATCCAGACCTGACCGTCGGGCAGGACAAGCTCAATATCGGAGCGGACGACCTGCTCGCCGTGCAACTCAATCTGCGCAACGCAGCGCACTGGAGTGCCAGCAGGTGGTGTCGCGCGATAGATCTCCAGTGACCTGAGTCGGTATGGGAAGATGACGTTCGCGTTGGGCAGATGCTCGGTCGTCCAGAAGCCGATCGCCTGACCGGCAGCATCCAGCACAACCGGATCGAGCAAGAACTGCACCGGCGTTGGGTCGGCGAAGAAACCAGCCGTGGGATGGATAGTCAGCGTGGCTACAATCCCTCGATCACCCGTCTGATCGATCGAGCTCACACCTTGCCATGTCGGCCCGTGGAACATGACATCCTGATAGAGTCGATCTGGTGTCCACCGCGATGGCCGCGCGTCAACCAGCGGCGCAATGCTCGGCGCGCCACCGGCCGGCATCGACGGTGCCAGGACGACCATTGCCTCAACGACGGCCGACATCGCGTCGCCGGCACCGGCTAGCGGCTCACTCAGGTTGTACAGGGCGACGTGGACACACGCGTGCCCTTCCCCATCAGCGACACGGGAGGCAGTGACCCGCAATGTCTGCGGCTCCTCGTCCCAGGCCAGCCAGCGACTCGCGAAGACGTCCTGCATGCCAACGACCTGCAGTCCCGGTAGCAGACAGGCTGCGGCCTCAGCAATGATCTCGAGGCTCATTGTCAGCGGCATGATCGCCAATCCCGCCAGCGTGGGTTCGGTGCGCGAAATGTCGCGGCCAAACGTGTGATCCAGGAGATAGCGGTCGTGGCGAACGTCGAACACGCGCTCCGCAATCAGCGTTCGACCTGGCTCGTGAGAAACTACCTGACCGAGGAGTGGGAACACGGCGTCAGCACCGACGTAAGACGGATCGTGCATCTGCTGCTGTGGTGCGACGTGATTCGATTCCGGACGCGTTTGCTCGCTCATGCCTGACAGAAACGCATGCATGATCTCTTGCTGCGTAGTCAGGAATTCTTCCATGACGCTGAGATGGCCCGTGAGGAACGCCGCCGCATCGTCACCATAGGCGACAGGCTGCTGAGCAACCAGAGCCGGCTCAGGAGTCGACGCCTGCCAGGTGCCAATCTCCTCGTATTCGGCAACGTCGTGCCGATGAACTGTCTCCACGGCGGGGGATGGAGCCTCGACGACACTCTCAGCAACTGGCTTTGCCTCCGAATTGTGCTCGTGCGTCACCGACTCAGTCGGTCGAACGGCTGCGACGATCTCATCTGACAAGCGAATCATCGGCCACGACGATGACAGCAGCATGTCATCGAAACGGCGCGGCTTGTCGTCGGTTGCGCCGAGTGACAGGCGCTGAGCATTGCGTCGACTGTAGAGGTAGTCGAGGTCCAGATCAACGCCGTGAGCAGCGAGCATGCCGACGAGGTGATTGAGCTGCGTGATGCCGCTCCGACGCATCACGTTGGCCGGAATGACGCAGGATGGCTTGCCGCGCAGAATGTCCTCAACAAATGCGGAGAGGTTCCCGCGTGGCCCGACCTCAATGAACACCCGACAGCCCTCGTCATAGAGCGCCTCGATTGTGCGTTGAAACTCGACCGGCTGCGACCAGTGGCGCAGGAAGATCTCGCGAATATCAGCAGGATCGTCTGGATAGCGCTGCGTCGTCGCGCACGAATACAGCGGCATCGTAGCCGGCCGCACCGGCACCTGCTCGTAGAGACGGCGCAGATCGGCGGTAAACGGCTCGAAGAGCGGCGTATGCACGGCACGGTCGTATGCGAGCTGTTCGTAAATGAGCCCCTGCCGCTCGACTAGCGCACGCGCACGCTCGGCTGCAGCGGGCTCGCCGATAAGGACCGCCTGGTGTGGGCAGTTTTCGACAGCCAGGTAGATATCGCCGCCCGCCTCTTTCGCGATCGCTTCAACCTGTTCGCGCGGCGCAGCGATGGCCAGCAGCGTCGCGCGCGGCACGCCATCGTGCGACTTTGCAGACGCGTAGTAGTCGTACAGCGCGCGACCCAGCGCGATGAAGCGCTCGTCCGAGTCAACGTCGAACACTCCGGCAGCGGTTGCCGCCGAATACTCGCCGCTGCTATGTCCCACGCAGGCGTCGCCACGTAGCCCGAGCCGCTGGAGCAGTGCAAACATCGCCTGATTGGCGGCCTGAACCGCTTCGATTGCAAGGTCCATCTGCATCAGTCGATCGAGGTTGTAGCGGCGCGTTTCGTCGTCAAACGCAGGACGCGGGAAGATGTAATCGCTTGGCACGTCCCCTCGCGGGTGGTCGTGGAAGATCCGGTCGTAGCGGTCAAAGACCTCCCGAACCTCTGGGAAGTGGAGGCACAAGTCCGCCAGCATGTTCTGGTACTGCGCGCCTTCCCCGGGAAACAGCAGCGCAACCTTATCCGCCCTCCCGAGCGGCTCGGCGAAGAAGAAGATCCCGGACACATCCTTGATGCGCCGACAGCCAGGGTCGGCCAGCCGCGTTGCTGCGCGATCGAGCTTCGCCAGCAGATCCTCATAGCTCGACGCTACGACCGCCAATCTGAGAGCCGAGCTATCGGCGTCGAAGTCGCAGTTCACGGTGTAGGCGAGGTCAACCAGCGCCACCGGGCCTTCCGGCTGATCGGACAGTCGTCTAACCTGCTCGGCGAGACGCACGGCCTGTTCGCGAATCGCTTCCTTCGTCGCGCCACCGAGCAGGAAGATCTCGCTGTCCCAGCGCGGAAGATGCCGAATTTCAGACTCACGATTCTCGGTCGGTCGAAACTCTTCCAGCACCGCATGGGCGTTGATACCGCCGAAGCCGAATGCGTTGACGCCAGCGCGCCGCGGCTCCAGCGCGCCGTGAATCCACGGGCGCGGCTCGGTATTGAGATAGAACGGCGTCTTCTCAAGCTCGAGCTTTGGATTTGGCTCGCGCACATGCAGCGTTGGCGGCAGCACCTTCTGGTGCAGCGCCATCGCCGTCTTGATGATGCCTGCGACTCCCGCAGCCGGGATCGTATGGCTGATCATCGACTTAACGGTCCCCAACGCTACGCGAGGCAGGCCACCGTTGCGCGTGCCGAACACCTGCGTAAGCGCCTGCACCTCGACTACGTCGCCGACTGCCGTCGCCGTGCCGTGCGCCTCAACCAGCCCGATCGTGTCTGGCGAAACACCCGTGTCTTCGTAGGCGCGGCGCAGCGCCATGATTTCGCCGTCAATGCGGGGGGCCATCACACTGACACCCCTGCCATCGCTGGCGACGCCAACGCCCCGCAGCACGGCGTAGATGCGGTCGCCGTCACGCTCGGCATCAGCTAGCCGCTTGAGGACGACCATGCCGATGCCTTCGCCGAGCAGCGTCCCGTTCGCGTCCTTGTCGAACGGCCGGATCTGCTGGTCGTGAGAGAGTGCCCCGAGGCGGCAGAAGACATTCAGCGCCGCCACGGGCATCCAGACCTGCGACCCACCGGCGAGCGCTAGATCGCACTCACCGCTCAGCAGATCGCGCATCGCGAGCTGGATTGCGATCAGGGATGACGCGCAGGCGGCATCGACGGTATAGGTCGGCCCCATCAGATCGAGCCGGTTAGCGATACGCCCAACGATGATGTTCGGGATTAGCCCCGGCACCGTCTCGGCCGTCATCGGTGGCAGGATGCGCTTCATCTCCTCGCGCAGCAGCTCAATGCGTGCGTCGTCGATCTCCGGATTGAGCTTGCGGATGAGCTCGATCGTCTGGCCAACGATCAGCGTGCGCTGAATTGCGGTTGCATTGCCGCCGTTGAGGTACGTGCCCTTGCCGAGGACTACCGCCGTCCGATGACGGATCTCTTCGGGGAGATCGTCGCAACCTGCATCGTGCATCGCGTCGTGGGCGAGCTTGAGCGCCAGCCACTGGTCCGGCTCGCCGCCAACCGACATCGGCGGAACTCCGTAGGCAAGCGGCGAAAACGACACCAGCGAACCAAGATAACCGCCACGTTGGCAGTAGACCTTGTCACTATCCGTCAACTCAGGATCGTAGTAAATGTCAGGATCCCACGCCTCAGCAGGCGGCTCCGAAACCGCATCGAACTTATTGAGGATGTTCTCCCAATATGCTTCCAGATCTTTCGCGCCCGGAAAGAGGCACGACATACCGATAATGGCGACTCCATCTTCCGGCAACGATTGATTGTGCGTGGGTGGCTGATATGTCCGAGCCATGTAACCTCCATGGCGTACATTCATAAGGAGCGCGGGTCAATTGAGCATTCATCCTGGCTTACCAACGACGCGATTGAGCGCGCGCGATCCCGTCCCAACCATGTCGGTCAGCGTGGCTACTACAGCACCATCATCGCTATAGAAGTAATGATCCGCGTGGCAGATTGGCGAACCGCTGTCGGGTCGTATTCGAAGCTCATGCCGCAGCGCCTGCGATTTCGCCGACCGTTCTGCCTGAGCGAAGCGCTCGATTCGATTCAGCGTGTTCGGCAGCAGTGTGACGTCCCACGACAAACGGGTCCAGATTAACTGCATTTGAAGCGCACTGTCGATCACCGACGGGTCGAACAGCCACGCACCGGTACCACTCGGCAGGAACTGGTCGAGCGCGACCGGCTCGATTGTCGACCGCGTGCCTGCTTCCGCGATTCCGTCGATTTCCCTGATGCCCTGGAAGAGCGGGCCGTGGAACAGGTAGGTACTGTAGGCTTCGGCGGCGGCGACTCTCGGCGGTAGCAAACCTGACAACCGCTCGGGTGAAGCAGCCAGAGCCTGCAACGTTCCAAGCTCGACAGTCGCACGGTAGTGAACGCGGGGCGGCTGGGCAGCTGCAACAATCTGGACATTGACCGTCGTCACGTCGCCATCGGCCTGTATCGACGGACTGGCGATCACCTGCACATTAACCGGAGCAGGAACGGAGATGCCGCTCAGCAACTGCATGTTGCGGACAGACCGCACCTGCATTGATGGAGCGACGAGTGCTGCAGTCTCTGCCATGAGCTCCAGCGCAACAGCGAACGGAACGACCGGCGCGCCGTCGATCTGATGGTCAAGCAGGAAGCGATCGATCGACGGGTCGAACGTGCGCTCGACTTCTACGCCCCCATCTGGGCGCCGGTAAACCGTCGAGCTCACCGACAGAAGCGGGAATTCGCCAGCTGTGGATGTCGCCGCTGTGCTCGTCTGCGGCTCCGACTTCGGGAACGCAATCGGGTCTCGCCTGCCGATACCATCCACCGGCGCGCTCGTGCCGCCGACAACGATCTCAACGTCGCCCTTGCGGCCGAACTGGAGCTCTTCTACGAGCCGACGGCAGCCGACCGGCAGCGGTATCAGCTCGACTCCGCGCTCGGCAAACTGACGCCGCACAGCGTCCGAGACCATGCCGGTCTTGAGCCAAGGTCCCCAGTTGATCGATACAACGTGCGCCGCCCACTGACGATCAAGATACTGCGCCAGCTTGTTCAGCACTTCGCTTGCGGCGGCGTAGTCCGCCTGGCCGCGATTACCAAAGCGGCCTGACACCGACGAGAAGAACACGAGGAATCGAAGTGAATCCGGCTGCAGCGCCGCAGCCAGTGTCAACGCACTATCGGCCTTCGTCGTCACGACGCGGCGGAACGATGCGAGCTGCTTATCGCGGATCAGCTTGTCCTCGATAATGCCGGCCCCATGAATCACACCGTCGATCCGGCCATGCCGCTGATAGACGTCGGCGATGAGCGCGCGGAAGGCTTCAGCATCGCGCACATCGCAGGCGAGATACTCAACCTGCGAGCCGAGCGATCGAAGTCGCTCGATCGTCGACTGAACCTCGCGTCGGCTTAGCAGATCGCGAACTTCGCGCTCGATCATCACCGGCGTGACCTGCTCACCGGCAGCGCGGTGCTGCTGCACGAGCGCAAGCTTCAGCTCCGCTTCGTCTTCAATAGCTGCGGTCTGAGGGTTCTCCGGCTCTAGCGGCGTTCGGCCCACCAGGATGAGAATCGGTTGCCACAGTTCGGCGAGCCAGGCTGCCGACTCGGCTGTGATTCCGCGCGCGCCACCAGTGATGAGGACAACGGAGCTCTGCGGTAGCGAAAAGGGTTCTGCATTGCCCTCAACCGGGTTATCAACGATCCGCACGCCATAGCGCTCATCGTTGACGTAGCCAACCTCAACGTGGGCATCGACGCTCCAGAACTCGTCGGCAAGACGCTGGGCAGCGACCTGTGGATCGCTCGACCCGACATCAACGGCCTTCGCACGCAATTCCGGCCAATCCTGCGGGATCGTCTTGACGAACCCGGCCAGCGCGCCGCTGGCGATGGATTTCGCGCTCAGCGAGCCGCTCAATCCAAAATCACCACCGAGGTTGACCGCGCTCATGACGGCGACATTCCCGCATGCACGCTGAATAAGATCTGGCGCGAGGTGCTGTGTCGCCAGGAATATCCAGGAAAGCTGCCGTTCGAGATCAGCCTTCAGGAACTCAGGATCAAGATCACCTGCCGGCTCCTGATGAGAGGCGGAGGACAGATGGATGAGCGCGCCAATTCGCTCGTGCTGATCGCGCACTGTATCGAGAACTGTCGCAGCATCGTGTTCGCTGGGGGACGGGAACGCGCGCGTGTCAACTCGCACGACGCGAACGCCGTCAGCTTCCAGAATCGTCGCGAGGTGGTGGCCGATCTCTGCGCCATCGTCGATCAGGACGATAGCGCCATCGACCTCGCGGTTGTCGGTGCGGTCGGCCGGCCCGATTGGGAAGCGAGTCACACTGAACCGACCGATCCGCTCGCCGGTCGGTTCAAACTCAAAAGGGCGGCGATCCTCCGTCCCGAGTGTCGCTTCCTGTGTACTCCCGACGAGGATTGTCTGCAGCGCATCGACAATCTGGTTGAGCGTCTTGCTGCTCGTCACCTGCTCGACGTCGGGTGTCACGCCCTCAGGGATCGGCAGGGACTGCATCATTGTCCCGGCGATCTCAACGCGCTTGATTGAATCAATGCCCAGATCCGCTTCCAGATCCGCATCGAGCCCGAGCATCTCCGGTGGATATCCGGTTCGGTCGCTAACAACGTCCAGCAGCATCGTCATCAGCTCCTCGCGACCGAGCTTGCGCTCAGGCGCTGCCACCGGTACCGCAGGCGGGGCTGGAGCGGTCGCCTGGACCGGCTCGGGTGCAGACGGAGCAGGTGGAGTCGGTGCAGGCGGTGGCGCTGCCGGTTGAACGACCGGTGCCGGCATCCTTGCCACAGGCGGGGCGCTGGCGAACACCGCTGGCTGCGTGGCCATGTGCGCATGGCCGTTGGCGTGACCATTGCCGTTTGTCGCCATTGGCGGCCGCAGCACGTGAGCGGCGGGGCGCGAAACGCTGCCGGTCGTATCGACGAAACGCGCCTCCGAGCTCGGGCGATACGCGCCGAGATAGGCGAGCATGACCGAGCGCTGCGTTTCGAGGAACTGCTGCATGACCTGCTGATGACGATTCATCACGTCATTCACGCGGTCGCCGGCGTAGGCGGCTAGTGCCGGTTGCTGGGTGTACATCACCGGCATTGCTTGCGCGGTTTGCTTCTCGGGCACCTCAGCTTCCTGAGGCACTAAATGGTTCTGTATCTGTGCAGTCACTGCAACCTGCCCTTCATGCTTCGAGGCGGATCCGTGAGGGGTCGCATGACCTTCCAATCTGGGTGGCACGGACAGGGTTGCACCGTTCGACGGCGGAGGCCCGTCAGCGTGGTGCAGTCCGGTTCCGTTTGACAAGGCTCCAACGGCGGAGGATTCTCCACGATCGTCACGATGGACAGTGACCGACAACGGCGACTGCCGCCCGGCCCCACGCGGCGGCGCGCCAACGGGTCGCGCTCCACCGCCATTTACCAGCCAGGTCGATGCCGTATGCGTCGGCGCTTCCTGGCCAGCGTCGAGAGCACTGAGAGAGAGCCTTTTCGCTTTGCGGTCGGCGAAGAGCCGGTCGAGTTGTACCGGCACCCCTTCTGTGATGAGCGCAGCCAGCGTGTGCAAGAGCTGAACCATCGGAGCGCGGCCGGATTGATCCATTGCGATAGCGACGTGCGGCTTGCCATCGAGAATGCTGCCGATGAGGCCTGTCAGCACGCTCTTCGGACCGACCTCGACAAAGATGCGCGCACCGGCGGCGTGCATTGCTTCGACCTCACTCACCCACTCCACCGGGTGCGTCAGATGTCGAGCAAGCAACTCACCGATTTGCGCCGCGTCTTGCGGATACCGGTCGCCAGATGTGTTCGAGTAGACCGGAATTGACGGGGTTTCGATCGGCGTCTGCGCCAGCATTTCGGCGAGGCGCTCCTGAGCCGGAGCGACGTAGGGCGAGTGGAACGCGCAGGCGACCGGCAAACGCCGGGCCCGCAGACCGTGCTCATCGCACCATGCGATCGCACGGTCGACCGATGCCTCGCCGCCCGAAATCACCGTCTGCTTCGGCGAATTGAGGTTCGCCAGCGTGATGTCCGGGTTATCGAGCAGCGCGAGCAACGCTTCGCGCGGCGCGTCGATTGCGGCCATCGTACCCGTTTCGCCGACCGCGCCCTCAACCATGAACCGACCCCGCGCTTCGGAGAGACGCAGCATGTCTTCGGGGCTGATGCTACCGGCAGCCGCCAGTGCCACGAACTCTCCGTAGCTGTGTCCGGCGACCATCTCCGGCTTCACGCCGAACCCACTGAGCAGATTGCTGAATGCCAGATCAGTGACGCCTAGCGCCGGCTGCGCGATATTCGTTTCGGTCAGGGCCGCCCGCTGCGCCGTCTCATCCTCCGGCGTGAAGGTTGGCGGCGGGAAGATATAGCGGCTCAGCTGCTGCGGCAGCAGGCCGGACAAGACCTCATCGGCGCGATCGAATTGCTGCAGAACATCAGGGAACGCCACTGCCAGATCGCGGCCCATATTGACGTACTGCGATCCCTGTCCGGGGAAGACAAACGCGACAGCGCCGTCACGCGCCAGACCGTCCTCAGCGAAGTGGACGCCGGTCGGCAGGTGCTGCCGCGCAATGTCGGCCGTCAGGACATCGCGGGCCGAGCGCAGCTTTGTCGCCAGATCCTCCAGCGTTGCGGCCACGATAACGAGCACCGGGCCATCGCTTAGCGGCTGCTCCGTGCTGAGCGTATAGGCGAGATCGGTCAGCGACGGCTTTGCGCCCGCATCGAGCTGACTCAGAACACCCTCGATCGTCGTCATGAGCTCCGCGCGGGAGTGTCCGCGCCAGACCAGAATCTCGGCCGGGATGTTCCCAACGATTGATGGCGCGTCGTTCAGGTAGGCACCGGTGTACTCTTCGAGCGTCAGGTGAAAGTTCGTGCCTCCGAATCCGAACGCGCTTACACCAGCGCGACGTTGCGGCGTCGACGCGTTGCGCAGCCACGGCCGGGCCTCACTATTGACGTAGAGCGGACTGTTGGGAAAACCGGCACGCGGACTCGGTCGTGTCACACCCAGCGTCGGCGGAAGCACGCGATGATGCAACGCAAGCGCCGCCTTCATCAGGCCGGCGACACCGGCTGCTGCCTTCGTGTGGCCGATCATTGACTTCACCGAGCCGATCGCTGCCGACTGGGTCATCGCTCCGGCACGGTTCAGCACGGTCGAGAGTGATTGCGCCTCGGCCTGATCCCCTGCAACTGTTCCGGTGCCATGCGCCTCAAACAGCTCGACTGTGGCTGGGGAGTAGCCTGCCTGTCGATACGCACGATCGAGCGCCCGCATCTGCCCTTCGGGCCGCGGCGCGGTCATGCTGCGGTCGCGTCCATCGCTGGCTGCGCCTGCGCCCTGGATCACGGCGTAGATGCGGTCGCCATCACGCTCGGCGTCGTCCAGCCGCTTCAGCACCAGCGCCGCGAAGCCCTCGGCGATGGCGATGCCGTCTGCGTCCGCATCGAACGGTCGGCAGCGTCCAGTGGCCGACAGGGCCTGCGTCTTCGAGAAGCACAGGAAAGCGAACGGGTTCTGGATGGCATCGACGCCACCGACGATCGCCATGTCACTCACACCGGACTGCAGGTCGCGGATCGCCAGATAGACCGCTGCCAACGACGATGCGCAGGCGGCGTCGACAGTGAAGTTCGCACCGCCGAAGTCGAACCGGTTCGCCACGCGACCAGATGCAACATTCATCAGCAAGCCGGGGAAGCTATCTTCAGTCCATTCCGGCATCAGGCCGTTGGACAGCTCGTTGATCTCCCACGCCGCGTCGCCGACTACGAGCGGCAGGGTCGAGCGCATCATGTAGCCGGCGGTGAGGTCCGCACCGCCACCGCCCGCGCCGAGCATCACCGACGTGCGTTCGCGGTTGAAGGGCCGCGTTTCGTACCCGGCATCGCGAAGCGCAGCCTTCACGACTAGCAGCCCAAGCAGCTGGAACGGCTCGATCGACTCGATTGACTTCGGCGGCATGCCGAACTCGACCGGATCGAACGGGATGTCATCGATGAATCCGCCCCAGCGTGAGTAGATCTTGTCAGGAACGGAACGATCGGGATCGTAATACGGCCGCCAGTCCCAGCGTTCGGCCGGGATCTCGGTCACGGCATCGACCTTGGCCAGGATGTTCTTCCAGAACGTCTCGGTATCGGTCGCGCCGGGGAAGATGCTCCCCATTCCAACGATCGCGATCTGGGCTGGTTCGGGAGTCTGTTCGGCAACTTCCTCCTCTGCCGGAAGCTCGGCCAATGTCTGCGACGAGCCGATTGAAATGCGAGCGTGCAAGTCGGCCATCGGCACGACCTGGTCGTGGAGCGCCGCAACCTGCCCGATCATGTACATCCCGCGCGACCACTGTTCGTCGGGCGCAACGTCGATCAGCTTCGACTCTGCCGGACTCGTCCCAAACGCCGGGTTGCGATCAACGCCCTTCGAAGCGATCCGTAGTCGGCCGATATTGAACTCCTCCAGCCGATTGCGGATCTCTTCGCTCGACGATTCTGCGCGAATGAGCTCCAGCTTTTCGGACCGGAAGTCGTCGACGAACGGCGACGGCAGACAGCGCGTGGAATGGCCAGGGCCACTCTCCAGCAGCACCGTCTCATCGCACTCCTGCGCGGCGCGCTGGAATCCGGCTGTGATTGCGCCGGATGTCACCGCCTCGGTCGTGAACAGATAGGCCGTGCCCACCAGTACGCCGATCCGGACTCCTCGCTCAGCGAGGGGCGCAGCCAGCGCCGCTACCATCGCCGCCGATTGCGCGTCATGAATTCCGCCGGCAAAGAGAACGTGGAACTCGGCGGCGTCGACCGAGCGCGTCAGACTGGCGAGCAGCGCGTTGACCATCGTCTCCCAGAGCACGAAGCTGGTGCGCGGACCGACGTGGCCGCCGCACTCACGCCCCTCGAAGACGAATCGTCGCGCGCCGTCCTTCACATACAGGCCCAGCAATCCCGGAGACGGAACGTGCAGGTATGTCGAAATGCCATCAGCTTCGAGCGCCAACGCCTGATCCGGCCTTCCACCAGCGATCAGCGCGAACGGCGGACGGTAGCGACGAATGACGGCAAGCTGCTCTGCGCGCAACTCGGCAGGCACGAAGCCGAGGATGCCAACACCCCACGACCGCTCTCCCAGCAGTTGCGTTGTCTCGTCCAGCAGCGCCTCAACTTCGGGCGCGCGCATTAGCGCGAGCGCTAGAAATGGCAGCGCCCCCGCCTCCGCCACGGACAATGCGAATTCGGCGCGATCGCTGACACGCGTCATCGGACCCTGGACGATTGGGAAGCGCGTCTCGTGCGACGCTGCCAGCGACGAGGATTCGCCCAGCGGATCGAGTCGCTGCGCCGCGCGACAATGCGCTGCGGCCTCGTCACGGATGGCGCTGAGAATTCCGCCGACGGTGAAAAAGCGATCGGCCAGGGTTGCAGCGAAGGCTGCGTCCTGGCCGATGAAGAGGACCTCGGCCTGAGGATCACGCCAGCCGGCTGCAGCGTTGACGCGCTGTGCCCAGGAAGCTGACCGAGACTGATCGCCGGCCAGAGTCAACTCGCGCTCGTGCTGCCGCAGAGCTTCGACGGCAGCGACACCCGGCCTCGCGTAGGCACGGACAGGCTGGCCGAGTTCGGCACCAAGCACGGCCGTCTCGCTCCCATCCATGCGTCGCAGGATGGTCCTGGCCTCATCCGACAGCGGCGATTCGCGAGCCAGCAACACTTGACTGTCAAGGACAACACCGGCCGCACCGGCGACAACACAGGCAGCGCTGGTATGGAGCCCAATACCACCCCAGGCCCACACCGGCACGTCAATCCGGGCAATCAGACGCTGGAGAAGTACGAAGGTGCTCTCCTCGCCGATCCAGCCGCCACCCTCATGGCCCTTGGCAAGGATCGCATCGGCACCCGCTGCGGCTCCAGCGCGGGCGATCTCTTCGTTCGTCGCCACGACAAGTACCGTTCGGTCAGCGGACCGCACCGCAGCGACAAGCTCGCCAATTGCTTCAACGCCAGACCCCGCCAGACAGACTGTGGTAATGTTTTCTGGCAGAATTGACAGAATTGATCGGCTGAACTCAAGCGACTCGACGTGGAGCAGGACTCCGAGGCGTCCGCGCCCATATGTCGAAAGGGCGTCTATGGCAGTGCGGCTAGCTGGAAGGTCGTTCGCAAACTCAAGGTTGAGAACGCCGATTGCACCAGCCCGACTGGCGGCTATTGCGATCGCCGGATCAGGTAGCCCTGACGGCGAAACAACGAGCGTGTCAAGAACGAAGCGAGAATGCACAGGACTATTCCTCTTCTTTAATGGAATGTACGTATTCAACGTGCTCTCGACATAGGGTCCTTTTCATGACTCATGGAACGGCCAACCGCCCGCGAGCTGATCGGCGTGCGGTGCATCCGACCGGGAGGGCGGTCGGCGGCCATCGATGGATCGACGCATTCACGATAGCATCCATCTTCCCTGTGTCAACCAGATGCGAGTATTGTCTTCATGTCAACATCCCCCAAACTCGGAGTACGCTCCCGTACGGACACCCGACGCCCCGGACTCGCCCCCCTATCGCCTGTACCTCGATGTTCTCCAGCGTTATCGTATGTGGCGCGACGATCCCGCTCGTCGTTCCAATCGTCGACACGCGCGTATGCGACGGGAGAAATCATATGAGCCGCCGAGTCGCCGTCATAGGGCTGGATTGCGCTGAACCATCGCTGGTTTTTGAGAGGTGGCGCGACGAGCTCCCCACCTTTCGAGCGTTGATGGAGCGCGGCGTCTGGGGTCGACTTCGCAGCGTCGATCCGCCAATCACCGTCCCCGCCTGGAGCTGCATGATGTCCAGCCACGACCCCGGCCAGCTCGGAATTTATGGTTTCCGCAACCGCACAGATTACACCTACGAGAACCATTTTGTCGCCGACTCGCGCGCGGTGAAGGCCGACAGACTATGGGATATCCTCGGGCGAGAAGGCAAAAATGTCATTGTCCTTGGCGTCCCGGGCACGTGGCCGCCACCAGTTGTGCGTGGTGACCTTGTCAGTTGCTTTCTCACGCCCGATCCACGAACCAACGCATTCACCTATCCGGCCGAACTCCGTGAAGAAATTGAGCGCTTGGTCGGACCGTATCAGGTGGACGTCAAGAACTACCGACGGGATGATCGGGATCGAATCCTGTCGGAAATCTATGAGATGACCGAGCAACATTTTGAGACCGCTCGCCATCTGCTGGACACTCGTGACTGGGATTTCTTCATGATGGTTGAGATCGGCGTGGACCGCATCCATCACGCATTCTGGAGTTTTCAGGACCCTGCGCATCCGAAATATGAGCCGAATCACCGCTATCAGGATGTTATTCGCAGCTATTACCAGTATCTCGACGATCAGCTGAGCGAGCTGCTGGAGCGGTTCGATGACGACGATACAGTCTTCGTCGTCTCGGACCATGGCGCAGAAGCCATGCGCGGCGCAATCTGCATCAACGACTGGCTGATCCAGGAAGGCTATCTCACCCTGCATACACACCCTGACGGTATCGCGCCGTTCGACCTCGCCAACGTTGACTGGTCACAGACGCGCGTCTGGGGTGACGGCGGCTACTACGGTCGCATCTGGCTGAACGTCAGTGGCCGCGAGCCGGGCGGCATCGTCGATCCGGAGGATGCCGACGCGCTCGCCAGCGAGGTCATTGAGCGCCTCGAAGCGTTGCCGGCACCGGACGGTACGCCCATCGGAACCCGCGTCTACCGGCCAGCAGAGTTATGGCCCGAGCAGAACGGAGTCGCGCCGGATCTCATCGCCTACTTCGGAAATCTCGCATGGCGCAGCATTGGTAGTGTCGGCCACGACACCTATTACACATTTGAGAATGACACTGGCCCGGACGACGCCAATCACAGCCGCGACGGCATGTTCATCATGGCTGGGACTGACCTCCCGGCGGGTGAGCGCAGCGGTATGCGGCTCCTTGATGTGACCCCAACGATCCTCGATCTGTTCGGCCTGCCTGCAACCAGCGCGATGCGTGGCCAATCGGTCGTCTCATCTGGCTAACCAGACAGCACGGATGCAGGGCATTGCTTACCCGTTTGCGCCACTTGCCGCATCGAAATTGTTACAATATTGAAAGAATCGTGATCGGCCCTGTCGGTGTCTGTTTTGTGGAAGGCAGAAACCGGTCTGGAGCCTGATCGCGGCTTTCGACCGCGGTGGGCGGTGGGGATGGACAATCGAATAGGAGTGTAGGTGAACGCAGTTGCGCGGCGCACGAACGGCTTCGTGCGAAGTGGGTTGCTTCTCGTTGCCTTTGTCCTGGCATTCTCAGGAATGACCATGCCGGTATCGGCCGCACCAGGTGTGGACCGGTCTCAACAATCCAGCAAGACAACTAACTGGCTTTCGGACCTGAAGTTAATCGATTCGGCGACTGGTGCCTGCCGCGTCACGGATGCCCAATTGATGATTCGGGGCGGCGGCGACCAGGACTGGTCCCATGTCACTGACCGCATCGTCTACGACTACGCTGACACCAACAAGATCTTCCAGCTTGCGACGATGAACCCGGATGGCAGCGGGAAGACATGCCTGACCTGCGCGGCGCGTAGTGGCGCGCCCGCCGTGAACCAGCACAAGTTCAATCCTTCCTGGTACCCCAACGGTCAGGGCATCGTCGTTCAGGTCGAGATGAAGAGCCACTGGCTGAGCTGGCTGAAGACCCAGCCGATCACGACCGAGCTGCTTCAGAATGGCCTCTGGAACGACCTGTATTACGTCAACGCTGACGGCACGAAGTGGCAGAAGCTGACGAACACCAGTGGCGCAGTCACAGACGGTGTTCTCGCGCCAGTTTTCTCGCCGGATGGCACCAAGCTAATGTGGTCGCGCCTCGTTGAAGAAGCATCGAACTCCGCGCCGTTCGGTAAGTGGCGCCTGATGCTCGGCGACTTCGCGCTGAATGCCGGCACTGCATCACTCACAAATGTTCGCGACATCACCCCCGCCGGCTCGAACTTTATTGAGTCGCACGGTTTCTCGCCCGACTCGTCGTCGGTGCTGGTGACGACCGACCTCATGAGCAAGGGCACCTGGGAGAAGCACATCTGGCTGTTGCACCTGGATACGGGCGATCTGCAGAACGTTTCGCCGAATAACCACTGGAATGAGCATGCATACTTCAGCCCGGATGGCTCGAAGCTGGCATACATGTCCAGCCTGCCGTTCTTGTGGTCGTTCATGCAGACCGAGGTGATCCTTGCCGAACCGGATGGCAGCAATCCGGTCCGCCTGACGCACTTCAACACCGCCGGCTACCCGGAATCGACTTCGGAAACAAGCGCTGCAACTCGCATCCGCTGGAATGCCGACGGCACGAAGATGGCCGTAACTCAGCAGATGAAGAAGTCCTACCCGGCTCGGAACATGTGGATCCTGACCTTCGCGGGGAACTGCGGAGTTAAGTAACACAATCTGGATCGATCATCTGCAACGCCCTGCCTGTTGTTCGGCAGGGCGTTGTCCTTCTGTGCACGATGCACGAAGCCGTTGCCAGCACCAGAATGCTTGGCGCTTCGGGGATTTACAGAGCGTTGCCAGCGTGCGATGATGATGCCATGTCATCTCCGTGAGGTCAGGCATTATTCTGCTCACCGCCTGATGAGCAACGAGGATCGGACGCGCGACGTACTGCGCAGTTCTGGGAATAGCTCGATCCAAGAAAAACTAGAGTGAAGCCCTCTGTTCGTCGTACCGATCAATGCACAATTCTGGAGGGAACAATCGTATGTCCACAGCCCCGGGTAATGCTGGACTGATTCCCCCGTACGGCGGTCGCCTGGTGAATCTGATGGTCACCGGCGAAGACGCTGAAGCACTTCGGCTCCACGCGCAAGCGCTTCCATCGATACAGATTTCCGACCGTTCGGCCTGCGATCTTGAGCTGCTGGCCATCGGCGCGTTCTCGCCGCTGGACCGTTTCATGGGTGCCGCCGACCACGACCGCGTCGTTCGCGAGATGCGCCTGGCGGACGGTACGCTCTTCCCGATGCCGATCATCCTGCCGGTTGAGCCATCTCTCGATGTGCATGTCGGCTCCGACATCGCGTTGCGCAGCTCGAAGAACGAGCTGCTGGCAGTCATGACGATCGACGAGGTGTTCGACTGGGATGCTGAAGACGTCGCGAGCCAGGTCTTCAGGACGACCGATGGACGCCATCCGCTCGTCGCCGAGATGCGCCGCTGGGGCAAGGCGGCAATCAGCGGACCACTGCGGGTTCTTCAGCTCCCAGCCCACTACGACTTCCGCGATCTGCGGCTCACCCCGCAGGAGACACGCGCGCGTCTCAGCGCGATCGGGCGTGAGAACGTCGTCGCCTTCCAGACGCGCAACCCGCTGCACCGCGTTCACGAGGAGCTGACCAAGCGCGCGGCGGCGTCAATCGATGGCGTGTTGCTGCTGCATCCGTCAGTCGGTATGACGAAGCCGGGTGATGTCGATCACTACACGCGCGTCCGCACCTACGCCGCGCTGGCCGAGAAGCACTACGATCAGGACAAGATCCTGCTGTCGCTCCTGCCACTGGCAATGCGCATGGGCGGGCCGCGAGAAGCCCTTTGGCACGCGATCATTCGGCGCAACTACGGCGCAAACCACTTCATTGTCGGACGCGACCACGCCAGCCCCGGCAACGACTCGACCGGCAGGCCGTTCTACGGTCCGTACGACGCTCAGGAGCTGGTTCAGCGGCACAGCGACGAGATCGGAATGACGGTGCTGCCGTTCAGCGAGCTCGTGTATCTCCCCGATGAAGCGCGCTACGAAGAGGTGTCCCGCATTCCGGAAGGGACGAAGACGGCCAAGATCTCTGGGACGCAGGTGCGCGAGGAGTTCCTGAATCTGGGGCGCAAGCTACCGGCGTGGTTCAGCCGCCCGGAAGTCGCCGACATTCTTGCTGAGACCTACCCGCCACGCCACCGTCAGGGCGTCTGCATCTGGTTCACCGGATTGAGCGGCGCGGGCAAGTCAACAACTGCCGACGTGCTGACGGTCCTGCTGCTGGAGCGCGGCCGTCAGGTCACCGTGCTGGATGGCGACGTCGTTCGGACGCATCTCTCGCGGGGTCTCGGCTTCAGCAAGGAAGACCGCGAGACGAACATCCGCCGCATCGGGTTCGTCGCTGCCGAGATTGTCCGCCACGGCGGTGTGGTCATCTGCGCGGCGATCAGCCCGTATCGCGCAACTCGCAATGAGGTTCGCGCGATGGTGGGCGCAGATCACTTTGTTGAGGTGTTTGTTGACACGCCGCTGGATGTCTGCGAATCACGCGATACCAAGGGGTTGTATGCCAAGGCGCGCCGTGGCGAGATCGCCGACTTCACCGGCATCGACGATCCCTACGAGCCGCCACTCGCGCCGGAGCTCAGCCTCGATACTGTCGGCCACACGCCGAACGATAACGCCGAGCGCATCATTGAGTATCTGGTCGGACAGGGATTTGTACGCTCGATGGAGCGTTGGACGAACCAGATCGAGCAGCCGGCTCCGGTCCAGCCCGTCTGATCAAATCACGGAGCCCCGACCGTCAGCGCTTGCGACGGCGGTCGGGGATCGGCATCTGTGTCAGCAGCCTGCCCTCGCCGCGATGACGGTCGTAATAGGTGAACCCGCCGGGATACTCGCGAACATAGCCGTCGGCAAATTCGAGGATGCGATGGCAGATGCGATCGAGGAAGTAACGATCGTGAGAGATCGTCAGGATCGTGCCGCTGAAATCGAGCAGCGCGTCCTCCAGCTCCTCGATTGAGCCGAGGTCGAGGTTGTTCGTCGGTTCATCAAGCACCAGGAAGTTCGCCCCACCGAGGACCATCAACGCAATCTGCAATCGACTCCGCTCACCACCGCTCAGCTTCCCGATGGGCGTCAGGGCGTCTTCGCGGGTGAACAGCAGGCCAACCAGAAATCCGATCGCCTGTTGCTCAGTCATGGGGCGCTGCGAGCGCACGAGCTCCAACGGTGTCCGAGCTGGATCGAGCGTCTCCTGTTCCTGAGCGTAGTAGCCGGGCACAATCGACGGGCCGATCCGCACGCGGCCCTCCGTCGGAGCCTCACGATCCAGAATCAGCCTGAAGAACGTCGTCTTCCCGGAGCCATTCTCGCCGACGACACCGACGCGTTCGCCGTGCGTGAGATCCAGATCGAACGGGCGGATCACCGGTCGATCGCCGTAGGACTTCGACAGCCCCTTGATGTCCAGCACGAGCGATGAGCCACGCTCAGAGTTGAACTCGACCTCCATCCGGCGGCGGTCGAGCACCGGCACTGGCGTCTCCGCCAGACGCTCGCGCTCGATCTCCAGTATCCGCCAACGATTTCCGGCACGTGCGGCGAACTTGGGATTCTGCCGCGCCCATTGCGTCAACTGCTCGGCGCTGGCCTTCAGCTTCTTGATCTCGCGCTGGCGAAGCTCGTACAGTTGGGCGTTACGCTCCAGACGCGCGCGCTTCTGATCGACGAAGGCGGTGTAGTTGCCGGGATACTCCACGACGCCACCGTCTTCGAGCTCAACGATGCTGGTCGCGATCCGGTCGATGAAATAACGATCATGGGATATGACAACTGTCCCGCCTTTGCGCTGGCCGAGGTAACTTTCTAGCCACGCCTTCGCATCTGCGTCGAGGTGGTTGTCGGGCTCATCCAGCAGCAGCAACTCGGGCTCTTCGAGCAGACAGCAGGCAAGGCCAACGATCTGCTTCTCGCCGCCGCTGAGCGCGTCCGACGGCAAGTCCCAGCGGTCGGAAGGCAGGCCGAGCGCGGTCAGTGTCTGCTCGACCCGCGCGTCGGCCGGCACGCCGGCGTGTGCGTCAGCGCGCTCCAGCAGCTCGGCATAGGCGGCAAGCACCGACTCGAGCTCGTCGTCGTCGATCTGCTCGCCCATGCGCTGCTCGAGCTCACGGAGCCGGGCATCAACCTCGTCGGCGTGCCCGCTCGCAAGGGCGACGATCTCGCGGACGGAGTGCTGCGGATCGAGTGCCGACGTCTGTGGCAGATAGGCGACGCGCAGGCCGCGCTGACGCGAGATTGAGCCGCTTTGCGGCTCGGCCTTGCCGGCCAGCAGGCGCAGCAGCGAGCTCTTCCCTGAACCGTTCTCGCCCACCAGAGCGATACGGTCGACGTCGCGCACGGCAAAAGTAAGATCGGCAAAGATCTCGTTGCCGCCATAGACCACACCGACGCTGCTTGCCTGAACGAGAATTGGCACGCTCTCCCGCGCTTCCCGCTACAACCTACTCGCCCGATCACCGCACACCTGATGGATGTCGGCAGAGCGTATCACGCCAGGTCGATAACGCGAGAATCCCCCGGTCATCGTGTGTCGATGCCGGGGGATACGGGGGGATGTAGGGAGTGTGGGGGATGTGTGGGGGGTCGGAGTTAGCGAGCCTTGCGCAGAATGGCGAACCAGTCCCGTTTGCCGCTAGAGCGCTGCAGCTCAACCTTCTTCTGCTCGGCCAGCATCTCAACTACGAAGTTATTCATCATCAGTCTCCTTGTTCCTTGTTTCCTGCTTCAGCTACCGCGACCAGTGGATAGTCATCGAACCGACCCGGCATACCCGCCGAACGTCAACCGAGCCAGAAGGCGGAAACGAACTACCCCGACCAGATGTTGACCACTTCGACATGACTGCCGTGTTGTTCATGACCATCACCTCCTATCTGTATGAGAATATACACCGGTTCTAATCCGATGTCAACTGTTTTTCATCAGATGATAAGAATTAGTAATCGGTCAGCCAGAAACGGTTTAAATCGGTGAGCTGCGAGCGCCCAGTTCCGTAGAGAATCGTCACGCGCTACCATTACAGCGACGTCATTGACCTTCGTTCTGACCGTTGGAGGCACGGACCGCCGGTGTTGCTTGAGCTCACGATTCACAACCTGGCAGTCATTCGCGAGACGCGCCTGTCATTCGCGCCCGGGCTGAACGTGCTCACCGGCGAGACGGGTGCCGGGAAGTCGATGGTGATCGACGCCCTAGGCGCGGTGCTGGGAGCGCGGACGTCTGCCGAAGTGGTGCGTACCGGCGCGCCAGGCGCCTGGGTTGAAGCCGTCTTTGACATCGCCGCGATTCAGCGGCACGAGGAGCTGGTTGCCGAGCTGGCCGAAATCGGCATCATCCACGAGATTGACGAACCGCTCATCCTCAGCCGCGACATCAGCGCCGCAGGGCGATCAACGGCACGGATCTCCAACCGCACGGTCACCGTCGCGACGCTCGCACGAGTCGGCCAGCTGCTGGTCGATATCCACGGCCAGAGCGACCACCTGTCGCTCCTGCGGCCCCACGTTCAGCTGGAGCTACTTGATCGCTACGCTGGGACGATCGAGCAACGACAGTCACTCGCCGAATCGCTGGACGCCTGGCGGCAGTTGCGCGCCCGTATCCAGGACTTTGACGACGAGCAACGACAGCGCGCTCAGCGGATTGACCTGCTCCAATACCAGTCTGATGAGATCGAAGCCGCCGCCATCCTGCCGGACGAGGACGAGCTTCTGGCGCAGGAACGCGCGCGTCTGGCGAACGCAGAGCGACTAATGCAGATGTCGGCCGAAGCTGTCGCGGCCCTGAACGGCGATGCCACGTCGGCCGAGCCGACAGGTGCGCTCGACCTGCTCCGTATTGCCGGGCGCATTCTGGGAGATATCGCGAACCTCGATGCTGGCGTCGAGCCGACGCTGACGCGCTTGAATGAGGCGCTCTTCGTGCTTGAAGATGTCAGCGCCGATGTGCGCGACTATGCCGAACAGATCGAGATCGATCCGCAGCGCTTGGAGCTCGTCGAGGAACGCCTCGATCTCCTGCGCCGGCTGAAGCGGAAGTACGGCCCTACGCTCGAGGATGTCAATACTCACGCAGAGAGCATCGCCAGCGAGCTAGCCCAGTTGACTGCCGGCGAGGACGACATCGACGCGCTCCGCGAGGCCGAGGCGCGTCAACGAAATGCGCTGGGGACGGCGGCGGTTCAGCTTTCGGAGACACGCAAGGCAGCCGCGCTTGAGCTAGCCGCCAAGGTCGAAGAGGCAATTCACGAGCTCAACATGGGTCGGGCGAGCTTCGAGGTCCGCTTCGAGACGCAATCAGACCCGGACGGCGTTGCCGGCCCGGACGGTGAACCAGTGGCAATCGACTCGACTGGCATCGATCAGATCACGTTCTATCTGGCAACGAACCGCGGCGAAGATCCACGGCCACTGGCACGGATCGCCTCCGGCGGCGAAACCGCGCGGCTCATGCTGGCCCTGAAATCCATCCTCTCTGACGCCGACGAGACGCCGGTGCTGATCTTCGATGAGGTTGACGTCGGCGTCGGGGGACGCAGCGGACAGGTCGTCGGCGAGAAGCTGTGGGATCTCACTGGCCACCATCAGGCTATTGTCATTTCCCACCTGCCGCAGATCGCTGCATTTGCGGATCATCACATCACGCTGGTGAAGACAGAGGAAGACGATCGCACCGTGACGACAGCGCAAATTATTGATGGCATCGAGCGTGTAGATGAGATCGCGGCGATGCTCGATGGCACGCCGATCACGCCTGAATCGCGAGCCAGCGCGACATCGTTGCTGAAGCGCGCCGAGACCTGGAAGACAGGCCGCAGCGCCAGGCGAAAACAGGGCGACTGATATAATCCGGGCGCTTCCGTAGCCCCGTGGAGCGGAACCACAGAAAGGACTTCCAGCACATGCAACCGAACATGCGAATGCTGCAGCAAATGCAGAATCGGATCCAGAAGATTCAGGGCGAGCTTGGCGAGACGATTGTCGAAGGCTCGGCCGGTGGCGGCATGGTCACCGTTCAGGTGACCGGACTGAAGGCCGTTGCCGGCGTCAAGATCGCGCCGGAGGCGCTCGATCCTGCTGACGCCGAGATGCTGGAAGACACGATCCTCGCGGCTATCAATGACGCGATGGAAAAGGCTGAAGAGCTGGCAGCCGACAAAATGTCGGCCGTCACCGGCGGGATGCGTATCCCCGGCCTGATGTAACCCGCTCGAACTACACCTTCGCTGGCGAACCGGCGGTGTGCTGCGCTGCCGGTTTTGCGTTCGCCCTGGAGAACGCGAGCACCTCAGCCAGCACAAGCAGTATGAAGAGCAATGTGCCGCTCGCCGGCGTCAGCGTGCCGATGCCGTGCAGTACCAGGCAGGCCACAGCAAACATGGCTAACAGATAGCCCTGCCGACGCGCCCGCATCACGTCGTGCCGATGCGCGACATCGCGGCAGGCGCGCAGCCCGACCGCGTACGACAGCAGCGTGCCAATTGTCGACAATGCAACCGTCAATGTCAGGATGAAGAACAGGAACTGACCGAGCGTCAGCGGGCTCTCTGGTTGCAGGAAGCCGAGCGCGAACCCGAGCGTCGCCCAGCTGGCAATCGCCTCGACATCAAAGAGCGGGATATTCGTCCAGAGTCGCAGAGGGACAAACGTAGCTACCGGCGTGAGGAACAGCAGGAGATAGGTCACAATCGCCTTGCTGGAGAGCATGCCGTGCTGGCCAACATCGACGACGAAGATCAATCGCCCCAGCGTTACCCACATCAACCCGATAACAACAGCGGCAATCAGGCCGCCAACAATGCGCTGCATCGTGTACGTACTCCTCGCCGGAAAGTGTAGCAGGCAGATGCGGCTGACGAGAACGGCCAGGCTATCGATCGTTATACTTGGCCGGTGGCCTCGGGCTGGTAGCTAGGAGCGTCGTCCACCTCATGCGATCAACAGAACCGCTCGACATCTATATCGGCGACGTGGTTCGCCTGCGAAAGCCACATCCGTGCGGCTCGTACGAGTGGACGGTGGTGCGCTTGGGGGCAGATATCGGCCTCCGCTGCCAGGGCTGCAACCGCCGCGTATTGCTGCCACGCCGCGAGCTGGAACGGCGACTCAAGACGTTCGTGTCGCGGGGAGAGGGATACGTCGCCCCATCGATCGATGCCGAAGCATCGACCGAGGCGCTCGATCAGTGACATCCAAACGAGATGCAGGGGTCGTGCAGGTCCTGCGGAATCAGGCGTTCCTGCGCCTCTGGATCGTGCAGGCGCTGTCCCAGACAGCGCAGAACATGATCAACTTCTCGCTCCTGATCCTCGTCCGGCAGATCGTCGAAACCCAGCAGCTCGCGCAGGCCAACACAGCGATCTCGCTGCTCGTGCTGGCGTTCTCATCGCCAGCTGTGCTGTTCTCGGCGGTCGCCGGTGTCGTCGTCGAGCGGACCGACAAGCGCACGGTGATGGTTGTATCGAACGGCCTGCGGGTCGTTGGTGTCCTCGGCTTCCTGGCGCTTAACCCTTCCTGGCCGCCGGTTCTGACGCTCGTTGCCCTCTACCTCATTACGTTTTTCCTGGGCACCGTCGGTCAGTTTTTCGGACCGGCGCAGGCTGCAGCCATCCCGATGATCGTGAGTCCGCGCGAGCTATTGAGCGCGAACGCGCTGTTTAACCTGACGTTCACTGGTTCGCAGATCCTCGGCTTCGCAGCGCTCGGCCCGATTGCGATCAAGATCCTGGGTGTGCAAAACACACTCATCGGCATCCTGGTCCTCTATATCCTGACGACGGCACTTGCGCTGCTCCTGCCGAAGACGCCCCCAGTCGCTCGTCCAGTTTCGGACGGCAGCACTGCCTGGCGCAGATTCGTGGACGAAGCACGCGAAGGGGCCGTCTTCGTGCTGCAGAGTCCGGTGCTGATCAAGGCGATCGTCTACCTGACGCTGGCAACGACGACCTATCTGATGATCGCGGCGCTTGGGCCGGAATTTATCGTCAGTGTGCTGAAGCTTCCCAGCGAGGACATCGCCTACATCGTTGCGCCGGCCGGGCTGGGTGTCGTTGCCGGTGCTCTGCTGGTGAACCGCGTCGCGCGTCTGATTCGGCCGATCCGGCTGGTCGACTACGGCATCATCTCGGCTGGCATCTGGCTGACGCTCTTTGCGCTCAGTGAGCCAATCGCTGGACTGTTCGGGCTTGCTAACAATAACGTGGCACTTGGCGTGACGATCTTCGCCGTCTTCTGCGCCGCGATGCTCGGCATCTCAAATGCGTTCATCCTTGTACCAAGTCAGACACTGCTCCAGGAAGGCAGCCCGCAAGAAGGTCTGGCGCGTGTTTACGCGACCTACTTTACGATCTCGAACATCGCCTCATTCGCGCCAGTGCTGTTTGCCGGTGCCTTCGCTGACCTGTTCGGCGTCTTGAAGGTAATCGTGTTCATCGCCGTTATCCTGATCCTGATCGGCCTGTACAACTTGCGACGCGCCGTAACGGTTGATCATGCTAATGCGGCGACGAACGCGACAGAGGCAGACGGCTGACCGGCGCTAGGCTGTACGAATCCGCGACCTCAGCAGCAGATCCAGCAGGGCCATTCGGATGTAGACGCCATTACGTGCCTGACGGAAGTAGGCCGCGCGAGGATCGGCATCAACGGTGGTGTCAATCTCATCCACGCGCGGGAGCGGGTGCATGATGATCGCGTCCTGCCTCAACCGCGCAAGGTGCTCCTCGCCCAGTCGGTAAGAGCCGCTGACTCGGCGATATGCATCCACACTGGGGAAGCGTTCCTTCTGCACGCGCGTCATATAGATGACATCGGCGCGCGGCAGCGCTTCTTCGAGGTCGTGCAGCTGCTCCCAAACGACGTTGTGCGCGTCCAGGTAGGCCAGCACGTCCTGCGACATTTCGATGCCCGGAGGCGCGACGAGCAGAATGCGACAGCGCTCGGTGCGCGTCAGCAGCATCGCGAGCGACCTCGGCGCGCGACCAAAGCGCAGGTCGCCAACCAGCGCAACAGTCAGGTCGTCGATGCGGTGAAGCTCATCGTAGATGGTATAGAGGTCCAGCAACGCCTGCGTAGGGTGCTCGCGTGGCCCGTCGCCCGCGTTCAGAATCGGCACTGATGCCACAGACGCCGACGTCTCGGCTGCACCGGCCAGCGGATGGCGGATGGCGATCGCGTCGGCATAGGACTCGACAATCCGGATCGTGTCCTCAAGGGACTCGCCCTTGACGGCGGACGACGTGTGATCAGCGCTCTCGGACGAGATGACCTCGCCGCCGAGGCGCAACATTGCCGATTCGAAGCTCAGTCGCGTCCGCGTGCTCGGCTCGAAGAATAGTGTCGCTAGAATCTTGCCTTTGAGGCGCTCATCCCCACCGGCGTCTGCGATGCGGCGCATCTCCCGGGAGTGAGTCAGGAGTTGCTGAAGATCTCCTCGACTGAACTGATCCACTCGCAGGATATGCCGAGGTAGCATCGCGCCTCCATTTTCGTGTTGTCTCAGTCTGCCGCACCGCTGCCGATTATAGCCCCCGACGATCAGCGCAATGTGCTGGGCAGGATATTCAGCTCGGCACGATACTTCGCAACCGTCCGTCGGGCGATGCGTACACCACGACGATTCAGCAGCTCGACGATCCGCTTGTCGGTCAGCGACTGCTCTTCGTTCTCGATCATCTCCTTGATCATGTCCTTGACGCTCAGCGATGGCGTGAAGAAATCGCTGAAGGGAATGACCTGGCGCGTGGGCAGCATCACGTACTTGTTCGCCGTGGCTCGCGACACCGTGGATTCGTGAACGCCGACCTGGGCTGCGACGGTCGCGCGGGTCAGCGGTCGGAGCTTGCGCACGCCGCCGCGCAGAAAGTCCTCCTGCATGTCCGCCACGCAGCGCGAGATCCGCGCGAGCGTCTCATGCCGCTGCTTGACATTGCCAAGAAAGAGCCGGGCGCGCGCGACATGATCGCGAACATGAGCGCGCGTGTCTGCGTCCATCTCATTCGACTTGCGGCTTGCCTGTGCGACGCGCGCCATCTGATCGTAGACGTCGTTGACCCGCAGTCGCGAATAACGCGACTCGACAACCTCAATGATCAGCTCGCCGTCCTTGATGCTGATGACGACATCGGGAGCGACGTAGCCGTCGTCGACCGGAGTGCGCCATTGCTGGGCTTCCTGGCTTTGCAGTGGAAACGGGGTGAGATTGCTTCTGATATAGTCGCGCGCCTCTTCGACTACTTCAGCCGATACGCCAAGCTCGCGCGCAATAAGTCCGAACTTGTGGCTGCCGAGGTCATCGAGATGACGATCGACGATGTCGAAGACCGATTCGGGAATGTCCGCGCCGCTATCGGCCAGGTAGCGGAGCTGCAGCATCAGGCACTCGCGAAGGTCGCGCGCACCCACTCCGACCGGCGCAAGCGTCTGGATAGCGCCGAGCGCTTGTTCGATGTCCTGAGCGCTCGCGTCGAACAACCGACCGACATCGCGGAGATTCGCGTCAATGTAGCCGCGCTCATCGAGCGAATCCAGCAGGTACTCAGCGATGGGTATCAGGGAACCATCAATAAGCGTTGGCAAGTCAAGTGCGACACGATCGCGAGGGCTGAGGTTATCGCCTACCAGCGTCATCGGGTCGAAGTCATCGGAATCGTCGCGGGTGACCGACGCCTGATAGGCGACCTCAGGGAAGTCCTCCCAGGAGTCCTGCTTCGGCTGCTCGGCGTGATTGATCATGCAGGTCGCGCAGAACGTCCCTTCGAGGATGCCACCGCAGCGAGGACAGATCTGTTCGTTCGATGCTTCTAGCGCAGGATTTTCGTCAAGCTCCTGATTGATAACTGCTTCCAGCTCCTGGCGCGACAGGCTCAGGATGTAATTTGCCTCGATAAGGCTGGGTGAGATCCATTGGCGTTGTTCGGTAATAAGGTCATATCCAGCGTGCATCCTTGACATGGCTAGTGACCCTCCCTCCTGCCATGCGAACGCTCTAAATGTTTCGGTTCGCACGTCGAGATCATCGTATCATACTCGTGGCCTGATTCTTGCTATATGCCGCGATAATGGCGGTCTCGACAGGCCGCGCTCCACCACCTGCCGAATAACCAGCGAATTTTCGTCTGCTATCATGGCGCTGCGGCTATCTTCCGATGGCCTGTCAGGTGTGCGTGGACTGCAGGAGCGAGCAGGAGAGCGTGTTCGGCAAGGTCATATCGCTCGGCAGCACCAACGGGATCCCGATCAGGGTGCATCCTTCGTTTGCGCTCGTTTTGCTGTGGGTGGTGTACGAGTGGGGTATTCGCGCTCGCGGGGGTGTAAGCGGTGCCCTCTTCGGCCTGGTCATCGTGCTGGTCGTGTTCTGCTGTGTGCTGCTGCACGAGCTCGCCCACGCGTTCGCAGCACTCCGCTACGGCATTCACGTCGAGGACATCACGCTGCTGCCGATCGGCGGTGTTGCGCGGTTTGAGTACACACCACTCACGCCGCGAGCCGAGACGGTCATTGCTTTGGCTGGCCCGGCGACCAATATCGCAATCGCCCTGGCGATCACACCCGGTATCATGATGATCGCCGCAATACGCGCTATTTCTGATCCGGTGAGCATCCTGATGATCTCAAGCGAGCTGTCCCTCCCCGGGTTCGTCGTCCAGCTCTGGCTGGCCAATATCCTGCTGGCACTCTTCAACCTACTGCCAGCGTTCCCAATGGACGGTGGCCGGGTGCTGCGCGCGTTCCTGGCAACCTTCCGCAGCCGACTGGAAGCAACCCGGATCGCAGCCATTATCGGCGGCGGCTTTGCCGTGCTCATGACGGTCGGCGGCATCGCCCTCGGAGACTACGTGATGCTGCTTGTCGCGGTCTTCATCGTCGTTGCCGCGTCAATGGAGTTCCGCATGGTCGCCACCGAGATGTCGCTTCGAGGTCTGCCGGTCGGCCAGTATGCACTCTGGGACGGCGGCGGCGTTCAGCCGAACGAAGCGCTGCTATCGGCAATCTCTGGCGGGCCACGCGACGTGGTCGTCGTGGAGGACGGCACCGTTGTCGGCATGCTCTGGCGGCGCGACATCATGGCCAACCAGACCAGCCGTCATCGCCTGCGCGTGGTGGACCTGATGGACCCGAATGTCCATGCGGTCGAGGCCGATGATTCACTCTATGACGTGCATCAATGGCTCATGCAAGCGGACAAATCGGCCGTGCCAGTCGTTCAAAACGGGCGCTATCGCGGGGTCTTCACGACCGATCGCCTCTGGCATGTCTACGATCATGTCCAGAGTCGCCAGTTCGCCTGGTACCGCTCCGGGGTACGTCTCCTGCGTAGGAGATTGCGCCTCGCCTGAGGCGTGGATTTGCGGGATGGTATACACTTTCTGCTAATGAGTCTCAGTACCATCCGCCAATCATTCGCACTTGCGGTACTGAACGAACAGGTGTACGATATCTTGAACACCACCCCAGCGCGAGCGCGAAAGGACGCGGCCGCATGAAAGTTTCGACCCGCGGAGAATATGGACTTCGAGCGATGGTCGCCATGGCGCGTACGTACGGCGAAGGGCCATCGGCTCTCGGGACGATCGCACACGATTCAGCCGTCCCGCAGTCCTATCTGGAGCAGCTCCTCGGCATGCTCCGGCGCGCCGGTCTGGTTGCGTCCACGCGTGGTGCGCATGGCGGCTATGAGCTGGCTCGCGAACCGGCCGCAATTCGGGTTGGCGATGTCTATCGCGTCCTGGAAGGTCCGATTGCGCCTTGGGATTGTGTCTCCGAAGTTGAGCCCGATGAGCAATGCCCACTCATTGACGGCTGCGCAACGCGGTCCGTCTGGCTGAAGGTGCGCGACAACATCATTGACGTGCTCGACTCAACCACCCTGGCTGACCTGATCAGTCCGCCCCAGGAGCAGCCCGCACAAGCTTCTCAGGCCGACTCCTCAAGCCACGCTCAGGCCTGACGACTCAACCCCGAAACAGGATACGCCGTGGATCCTCGCCCGCGAATCTATCTTGACCATGCCGCCACGACGCCGGTAGATCCGGACGTCGTAAGCCTCATGCTGCCCTTCCTGACCGAACGATTTGGCAACCCATCCAGCGTCTACGAAATCGGTCGCGATGCGCGCATTGCTCTTGATTGGGCTCGCGACACGGCTGGGACATTGCTTGGCTGCGCTCCGCAGGAGATCATCTTCACGAGTGGCGCAACTGAATCGAACAACCTGGCGATCAAGGGCGTTGCCTGGTGGCATCACTTCAACCACCCCGGGCGTAGACGCATCGTCGTCTCGGCCATCGAGCATCATGCCGTGCTGCACTCGGCCGAGGCCATGGAACGTCACGGGTTTGAGGTTGTGCTCGCAATGCCTGACGCCGACGGTATCGTCCAGCCGGAGACGATCCGTCCGCTGATAACGTCCGACACCTGCCTCGTCTCGGTGATGCTGGCAAACAACGAGATCGGCACGATTCAGCCGATTCGCGAGATCGCCGACATCGCGCATGCTGCCGGCGCAATCATGCACACCGACGCGGTTCAGGCCATTGGCGCTCTGCCCGTTCTGCCCGACGAGCTGGGCGTCGACCTCTTGTCGATTACGGCGCACAAGTTCTATGGGCCAAAGGGAATCGGCCTGCTTTATTGTCGGGCAGGAACGCCCATCGACTGGCTGCAGCACGGCGGCGGACAGGAGAATACGCGACGCGCCGGAACAGAGAACGTGGCCGGGATTGTTGGCTGCGTCGCCGCGATGCAGTTCGCTATAGATGAGATGGACGAGCGCACGGCGCATAGCCGACGGCTACGCGATCGCCTGATTGAAGCAATCCTTGAGCGGGCCCCGAACGCACAGCTCAATGGTCATCCGACGCTCAGACTGCCGAGCAATGCTAATCTTGCGTTCCCCGGTGTCGACGGGCCCGCCCTGCTCCTCGCGCTGGACATGGCCGGTATAGCAGCCTCAAGCGGTTCGGCGTGCACCACTGGCTCGACTGAGCCATCCCATGTCCTGACTGCGCTCGGCATCGAGCCCGAGCGAGCCAACGGCTCTATCCGTCTGACTGTCGGGAAAGATACAACCGACCACGACGTGGATGTTGCCGTCAGGGAGATCGTTACTGCTGTCGAGCGTATTCAGGGGCTAGCTGCCGTCAGGTCGTGATGGTCTTTAGCACGTCGTCGCCTTGCTCGACCGGGTCGAGCGGCGGCAACGCGTCCAGCGACGGCAAGCCGAAGAACTGCAGGAATGTTGCCGTCGTCCCGTACTCAACCGGATTTCCTGGCCCGAGGCGGCGACCGCGCGCTTCAACAAGCTCCCGCGCGACTAGCGTTGCGAGCACGCCACTCGAGTCCACGCCCCGGATGGCTTCAATCTCCGGTCGAATAATTGGCTGGCGATAGGCAACGATGGCGAGCGTCTCCAGCGCTGCGCTCGAAAGCTTTACTTGGCGCTCGATGCCGAGCAGTCGCTCGACCGCCCGCCCATAGCGCGGAGCAGTAACGAGCCGTACCCTGTCCCCATCCCGCTGCAGCGTAATTCCGCGCGGATGTGCGCGCAGCTCTTCGTCCAGCGCGTCGATGGCCCGCCGTACGTCACGCTGGCTCCACTCCAGCGCGGCCGCGAGCGTCGGCACGTCTTCTGGCTCCCCGGACGCGAACAGCAGCGCTTCGATTGCCGGAACTGCCTCCTCGATCGGCACAATGTCGAGTGGCAATTGCTGGTCGGTCGTCGGACGGTCAGTCATCCGCGAATGCTCCTGATCCGACGTTCGTGACCTCGATGTCAGTGAAGAGTCCGTCCTGGCGCACGTCGATGTCACCTCGCCGCCAGAGCGCGAGGAGCGCGATAAAGCCGACGATTGTTGACTCACGATCGCGGGCACCAATCAGCTCGCGGAACGGCCGCGGCCGGCTTAGACGGCTCAACTGGGACGTGATGCGATCCAGCATCTCCCCAATCGTGACGATCCGACGCAGCGGCGCAACATGTGCTTCTGGCACAGCGCGAGACAGAGAACGAGCGAACGCGCGCTTCAGCGAGCTGACCGGCGGCGCGACGAACACCAGCCGTTTGGGTGTATCGGTGCGCGGCGGCCTGCTGAAAGAGCGCAGCCCCTGTTCGTGTGTCTCGCGAAGCGCCTGGGCAACCAGCTTCATCTGCTGGTACTCGCGCAACTGCTGAGCCAGATCGTCGGCGCTCGGCTCCTCTTCGGCAGCAGGCGGCCGTGGCAGCATTGCGCGAGACTTGAGCACCAGCAGTCGCGCAGCGATGCCGGCGAACTCGGCCAGTAGCGCAGCCGGCGGCCGTTCCATCGATTCGATGTAGGACAGAAATCCATCTGTTACTGCCACCAGTGAAAGGTCGGAGATGTCCAGCCGCTCCCGCTCAATCAATGACAGCAGGACATCCATCGGTCCTTCGAAGCTCGGCAGCCGCAACTGGTAGCCGTCAAGCATAACGGCAGATCGCTGATCGCTCACAGCAGCGCCTCGCTGTCGGCCATCTGGAGCGCTCGGAGGCCAGCGTCCTGCGCTGCCGCGTCGCCGTCGGCGTGCAGGCGAATCAGATCACAGACACGGGCGCTCGCACCGCTGAGCGCTGCAAGGTCCGCGCCGAGCGCCGCGTGGTGCAGATTGAGCCAGAGGCCATGCCGAAGCCAACCGGCATCCTGACGGGCGATCCGGTTCAGCAATCCGCTCGTCCGACCCTGGAACAGCACCATGACGACGCGATGCACGAGTCCCACACGCTGGCGAGAGTCCGCCTTCCCCACGTCGTGGAGCAGCGCGGCTCGAAGAACATCCGTATCGTCGCACCCGGCAGCCAGGAGCGTATCGTGGACCGCCAGATGATGACGGCGATCAAACGGCGTCAGACGGGCCAGCAGAGCCCACAGCTCGTCGTTGCCAACGAGGGAGCGCAGCCGGGCATCAAGTGCCGAATCAGGCTGATTGCGCAGCGCACGAATGCCCTGTCGCAGCCGATGAACGACAGGTCGCGCTCGCTGTCCCAGTTCGTCGGGCACTGCGGCAATCGCGAGACTCACAACGGCAGCGATCCAACGATGGCCGTTCGCAACAGGTCATACACCGGCGCGTACATGGCGCTGATGACCTCTGCCCCAGCGCGACCGCCGATGATAACGACGGCGAACAGGACGATAAACCCATAGCGCTCCATGGGCGCGGTGAACTGATACCAGAACGGCGGCAGGACGCCATTCAGGATCTTCAGGCCATCGAGCGGCGGAATGGGAATCATGTTGAATGCTGCCAGCAGCAGATTCACGAAGATCATCTGCGTGACGAGCACGTCGGCAAACCCGACAGGTTCGGCGTTCAGCAGACGCAGTGGCACCACAAACAGGATCGCCAGAACGACGTTGGACAGCGGTCCGGCAAGCGCCGTCAGCGCCATGCCGCGATGCCCCCAGCGCAGGAGCCCGGGATTGACCGGCACCGGTCGCCCCCAGCCGAAAGCCGGCCACCCAATTGCAATCATCATCAGGCCGATGAAACCGATCGGGTCGAAATGAGCGACGGGGTTGAGTGTGATACGACCGAGGCGAGCAGCGGTCGGGTCGCCAAGCTGATACGCCGACCAGGCGTGGCAGAACTCGTGGATCGTGACGGCAATGACGAAGGCGATAACCCGCGCCAGAATGACATCACTTGACAGGGTTGTGCCGAACATACCCTCGCTACTCTACCTACTCCACGTTAACGCCACACACGTCAGTAAACACCAGACGAGATGACGAATGCCACGGCGCTGGCCGTGGCATTCGTGGATTAGCGTGAAATCTGAAATCAGGCGCTGGCGGTTGAGATGTTCGCCGTCGACTGATCCGCACCAGAACCCGGATACAGGTGGCAAGCCACGAAGTGGCCGTTGCCCTGGTCCGCGAAGATCGGGTCGATCTCGCGGCACACCGGCATCGCATACGGACACCGTGTATGGAAGTGACAACCCGATGGCGGGTTAATCGGGCTCGGCACGTCGCCGGTCAGAATAATGCGCTCACGACGCTTCTCAACGATCGGGTCCGGAATCGGCACAGCCGAGAGCAGAGCCTTCGTGTACGGGTGGAGCGGATCCTCGTAGAGCGCTTCACGGTCTGCGAGCTCGACGATCTTGCCGAGGTACATCACCGCGATGCGGTTCGAGATGTGCTTCACAACCGACAGGTCGTGGGCGATGAACAGGTAGGTCAGATTGAACTGCTCCTGGAGGTCTTCCATGAGGTTCACGATCTGCGCCTGAATCGACACGTCCAGCGCCGAGACCGGCTCGTCAGCAACGATGAAGTCCGGGCTGGCTGCCAGCGCGCGGGCAACACCAATTCGCTGTCGCTGACCGCCCGAGAACTCGTGCGGATAGCGGTTGGCGAAGTACGGGTTCAGACCGACTGTCTCGAGCAGCTCCTGCACCCGACGGTTGCGCTGATCGCGCGGAACGAGATTATGGATCTGCATCGGCTCGGAGATGATCGAACCGACCGTCATACGCGGGTTTAGCGAAGCGTATGGATCCTGGAAGATCATCTGCAGGTGACGGCGCATCTTGCGCATATCGCCACCATCGAGCTTGGTCAGGTCGCGGCCCTGATAGATCACCTCGCCAGACGTCGGCTTGTAGAGCTGCAGGATGGCACGACCGGTCGTGCTCTTGCCGCAGCCGGACTCACCAACGAGGCCGAGCGTCTCACCACGGCGGACGTTGAACGACACGCCGTCGACAGCCTGAACAGCGCCGACCTTGCGCTGGAAGATGATGCCCTGCGTCAGCGGGAAGTGCATCACGAGGTTCTTGACATCAAGAAGGACTTCGTGATCGTTGGCAGCCTGCTTGTCTGCCGGCACTACGGTCTCAGTTGCCATTATGCTCGCGGTCCTTCCTTGCTGACCTCTTCCCAGTACCAGCATGCGGACTGATGGCCCGCAGCAACGTTCATCAGCGGCGGATTCTGCTGCTCACACTTCTCGCGAGCATAATCACACCGCGGGAGGAACGGGCACATGTCGGGAAGATCAATCAGGTCCGGCGGAAGGCCACGGATTGGCTCCAGCCTTTCCTTACGAGTTGCATCAAGACGCGGAATCGAGTTCAGCAGGCCGACTGTATACGGATGTCGCGGATTCGCGAACAGCTCCTCAGTCTCTGCCGTCTCGACGATATGTCCGGCGTACATCACCTGGATGCGGTCTGACATACCGGCAACGACGCCGAGGTCGTGGGTAATCAGCATAAGCGCGGTATCGTGCTCTGCCTGCAGGTTCCGCATCAGGTCGAGAATCTGCGCCTGGATGGTCACGTCGAGCGCGGTCGTCGGCTCGTCCGCAATCAGCATCTTCGGGTTGCAGGAAAGCGCCATAGCGATCATCACACGCTGGCGCATACCACCAGAGAACTGGTGAGGATACTGGTCGACGCGCTGCTCGGCGTTCGGAATACCGACCATCTTGAGCAGCTCGATCGCCCGGTTGCGCGCCTGGCTCTTGCTCATTCCCATATGGAGCTCAAGCGACTCGCTGATCTGCCGGTTGATCGACAGCACCGGATTGAGCGACGTCATCGGGTCCTGGAAGATCATGGCGATCTTGTTGCCCCGAACGTGGCGCATCTCTTCGTCGCTCATGCCGAGGATGTCTTCACCCTCAAACGAGATTGAGCCATTCACGATTTTGCCCGGCGGGCTTGGGATCAAGCGCATCAGCGACATCGCCGTGATGCTCTTACCACTACCGGACTCACCTACGACGCCGAGCGTTTCGCCCGGCAAGATCTCGAACGAGACGTCATCCACTGCTCTGACGACGCCGTCTTGCGTGAAGAACTGAGTCTTCAGATTCTTCACCTGGAGTAACGGTTCCATCGTTGCTCCTTCGCCTCCCGCCCCACAGGGTTTACCGAGTCAGTACGACCGCGCCGTCGATACTCCGAATCAGGTCTCGCCACCCACGCTACGGGATCGTATTCGCGTGTGCCGATTCCCCTCGACGCGACCGAGCGTAGCGCCGGTAGCCTGCGATTCGGGTCTCAATCTGTGCTGGCCTCTGGCGCAGTATAGCACGCTCCAAAAAAACGCCGCAAACGTTCGGAATCGGCGATCGTTCTTCACGGAAATCGCCGAACGCATAAATGTTACGGGCGAACTGGCACCTTTGTCAGCAAGTCACCGTATCTCGGGTCCTCGCCCTTGACACAGGCGAAGAACACTTCCTGGATCCGCTGAGTGATTGGGCCACGTTCGCCATTGCCAACCGGGCGGCCATCAATGTTGCCGATCGCGGCAACCTGCGCGCCTGTGCCACACAGGAACGCCTCATCCGCGACATACAGCTCGGAACGATCGATCTCGCGTTCTTCGAGCGCAATGCCGAGATCGCGCGCGAACTTGGCAATGCTGCGGCGAGTGATGCCCTCCAGGATGTCGCCGTTCACCGGCGAGGTGATCAGCGTGCCATTGCGCACAATGAACAGGTTTGCGCCGCTAGCTTCTGAGATCTTGCCGCGCTCATTGAGCATGAGCGCATCGTCGAATCCGGCCTCGGCAGCCTGATCCTTGGCCAGGCTCGAGTTGATGTAGCCGCCGCTGATCTTGGCGCGGCTCGGGATGATGTTATCGGCGATGCGCGTCCAGGCCGAGACCATCAGGCGCAGCGGATGATCCATCGCGAAGTAGTCATCGAGCTGGATGACGTAGATCGCGATCTCATCGCGGATGCCCTTCAGATGCGGAGTCAGCTCAATACCCGCTTTATAGATGAAAGGACGGATGTACACATTCGAGTGCGGGTTGTTCTTCGCGACGAGGTCCTGAATCACGCCAGCGAGACCATCGGCATCCAGGTTCAGCTCGCAGCGCAGGATCCGGGCGCTATTCATCAGCCGCCGCGTATGATCCGGCAGGCGAAAGATGTTGATCGTCTCACCGCTGACATCCAGATATCCGCGGATGCCCCCAAATGCGCCGGTGCCGTATTGCAACGCGTGCGTCGCAATACTCACCTTGGCCTGGTCAGCTGGGACGATCTCGCCTTCAAAATAGGCATATGGCTGGAGGTCAATCTCCACGCCCGACTCCAATCTACCGTTATCGCCTGCCGCAATCGCGGGCTCGGTTCCGCGCCGCCCACGTACCGGTCACGCGGGACGAACACCACAACGCGCGCATTCTAGCACCGTCGCTGTCGGCAATTGCCGCGGCACCATCGAGATGCTGGTCTTCGCGACACTTCTTCAGATGGCGGAAGGTCGTTTCGGACTCAGAGATGTGCGAGCCAACCGAGTGTTTCTCGCCTGGATGACAGCAACCGATGCGGCTGTCTATGATCTCGGCTACGACATTTAATACAACGAATCCGACGACGAGCGGTACTGCGTCGACCAGATCCCGTCGATTCGGTCCACGCCGCGCTGGAGAGTGTTCCGCAGACATTGCGTGCACCAACGGCGGTCGGGTCGCGGTATGGTGGCAACCGCTGAAAGCCGACGCAAGGGTGCCCGAGCGTGCATTGACGCGGTCGAGGGCGAGTCCGTATAACTGCGCGGCTCATTCGGGAGACGAAGGACGAACGCGGTGGCGGAGCAGACTGACCTCCAATCAGACGAACACATACGCCTGGCGCCGTGGATCGGCTTCCAGAGCGTTCCGGGCATCGGTCCGGCCCGCCTCGCGCGCCTCATCTCTCTCTTCGGATCCATCGCCAACGCCTGGGACGCGTCGATTGCCGATCTGCGTGAAGCAGGGGTGTCAGCCGAGATGGCGCGCGCAATCCATAGCACCCGCGAGACATTCGACATACAGGCCGAGATTCGTCGCATGGAACGCGCTGGCGTCCACGCGATTACTGCTGATAGCAGCAACTACCCGCGATTGTTGCAGCACGTGCCCGGCACCCCGACGGTGCTGTACGCGCGAGGCAGCCTGGTGCCCGAAGACGAAGCCGCGGTTGCGATCGTCGGTACGCGCCGGGCAACACGCTATGGATTGGACATGGCCGCGCGCCTCGCCGCTGATCTGGCGTCGGCCGGCATCACCATCGTGAGTGGGCTCGCCTACGGCGTCGACACCGCCGCTCATCGCGCAGCCGTCGAGGCTGGCGGACGCACCATTGCCGTTCTGGGTAGCGGACCCGACACGATCTATCCGGCGCAGAATCGCCGATTGGCTGAACGCGTGATAGAACAAGGCGCGCTGGTGAGCGAGTATCCGGTCGGCACCAAGCCGGACGCGCGAAACTTTCCGGCACGCAATCGGATCATCAGCGGGATGTCGCGTGGCGTCATCGTTGTCGAAGCGCCGACGGCAAGCGGCGCGATGCTGACGGCGTCGTTCGCAGCGGATCAGAGTCGCAATGTCTTCGCTGTTCCGGGCCAGGCGACGTCAAACGCGAGCGCCGGATGCCACGCGCTCATTCGCGATGGAGCAACGCTCATCACCGACGCTTCACACGTTCTGGAGCAGCTGCATCTCGCAAACCACCAGGCGCACGTTCAGGTGCGGATGACGCTGCCGGAATCCGCCGGAGAGCGCATACTCTACGCGCTGATCGGCACCGATCCTGTGCATCTGGATGAGATATGTCTGGCCAGCGGGCGGCCGATCTACGAGGTAACCGGCACGCTGCTCGAGATGGAACTGAAGGGTCTTGTCCGCCAGACGGCCCCGCAGTACTACGTTCGGGCCTGAGGATTGCGAGGAGATCACAGGACGTGTTCGTAACGAGAACGTGGGTGGCTTCTTGAAGGATCATATGACGGGACAGTTCTTCGCGGTCATCCCGGCTGGCGGGAGCGGCACTCGTCTCTGGCCGGTGAGTCGTGCCAAGCGACCGAAATTTCTGCTACCCCTCCCGGGTCCGCGGACGATGATCCAGGACACGGTTGACCGTCTCAGCGGCCTCGCATGTCGCGAGAACATTCTGGTCGTTACCGGCGCAGCGCACGTAAGCGAGGTTCAGCGCCAGCTGCCGGAGCTGAGTGCCGATCAGATCATCGCCGAGCCGATGCCGCGCGGCAGTGGGCCTGCCATCGGGCTCGGTGCCGCGATTGCGCTCACGCGCGACCCGGAGGCGATTGTCGGATCGTTCGCTGCAGATCACATCGTCACCGAGCGCCGGCATTTTGAGCAGGCTGTCCGCGCCGCGATAGAAATTGCGCGTCGCGATTACCTGGTCACGATCGGTATTGAGCCAAGCTATGCTGAGACGGGTTACGGATACATCCACGCCGGCGCGCCGCTCGGCACATTCGAAGGTTTGCAGGCACGCGAGGTAGACCGTTTCAAGGAGAAGCCCGACGCGGAGGTCGCTGAGGAATACGTCGCGTCTGGCGAGTATTTGTGGAACGCCAGCATGTTCGTCTGGAAGGCGCGCGTGCTGCTTGACGAGATGCGGACCCATCTTCCCGAGCTGGCCAGCGCGCTGGAGCGCATTGCCGCCGATTGGGATACGCCGCGACAGCAGGAGACGCTGAACGCCATCTGGCCAACCGTCTCCGACGTAACGATCGATCATGGCATTCTTGAGCCGTCAACCCATGTCGCCGTCGTGCCCGCCACATTTGGCTGGACTGACCTGGGCGACTGGCACGGCCTCGGTACCATCAGCGCAGACGTGAGTGACCCGAGCGCGAACCTGGCAATCAACGCCGAGCTGCTGGCTCGCGATGCGCAGGGCAGCTTTGTCTTCGGCCAGGGGCGTCTCGTTGCCCTGCTTGGGCTGCAGAATGTCGTCGTGATCGACACCGATGATGCACTGTTGATCTGCGATCGATCGCGGACGCAGGAAGTGAAACAGCTTGTCGAAGAGTTGCGGGAACGCGGCTCGACAACATTGTTATAGTGAGATGATCGGCGGTATTCGAGAACTGCTGGCAGGTGTTTCAGCACGTACGTCGACCGCCTCCGCAACCACGTAATTGGATAGAAATGGCCACGAAACCAACGACCGGAACGAACCCGAAGAAGACGACAGCGAAGAAGACCACCACCAGGACGGTAAAGGGATCAACAACCCGATCCGCATCCAACGGCCGTCTCGTTATCGTTGAATCACCAGCCAAGGCGCGCACGATCGAGAAGTACCTGGGGCGAGGCTACTCTGTCCGCGCCTCGATGGGCCATGTCCGCGACCTGCCAAAGAGCACGCTCGGTATCAACGTTGATGACGACTTCCTGCCGAAGTACACCGTTCCTCGCGACAAGTCGAAGACGGTGAAGGAACTGAAGGCCGCCGTTCAGAAGGCGCGCGAGGTCATCCTGGCGACTGACCCCGACCGCGAGGGCGAGGCAATCGCCTGGCATCTGGCCGAAGCGACGCAGCCTGACCCGACGAAGGTGAAGCGCGTCGTCTTCAACGAGATCACGCCAGACGCGGTGCGCGCAGCGATGGACAATCCGCGCCAGATCGATATGGACCTCGTCGACGCGCAGCAGGCGCGCCGTGTCCTTGACCGGCTGGTGGGCTACGGCATCTCACCGCTGCTCTGGAAGAAGGTCAAGCGCGGGCTGTCGGCCGGGCGCGTTCAGTCTGTTGCGCTGCGGCTCGTCGCCGAGCGCGAACGCGAGATCGACGCGTTTGTGCCGCGCGAATACTGGTCGATCGATGCCGAGCTCAAGAAGCATGGCGCAGCGACCAACAAAGCCAACGTCTTCAAGGCCGGCCTGTCACGCATCTCCGGTAAGAAGGCCGAGCTGGCCGACAAGGAGTCGACCGACGCAGTCCTCGCCGGGCTGGAAGGCGCTGAATACGTCGTCGCAGACGTGCAGACGCGTGAGACGCAGCGCAGACCATCACCGCCATTCACGACGAGTACGCTGCAGCAGGAAGCATCGCGCAAGCTGCGCTATCCCGTGCGCCGAACGATGCAGATCGCCCAGGAGCTGTACGAAGGCGTCGACCTCGGCTCCGAGGGCACGCAGGGTCTTATCACCTACATGCGAACCGACTCGACAAACGTCGCTGGCGTCGCACAGCAGATGGCCCGTGATGCGATTGCGTCGAAGTTCGGCGCCGAGTTCCTGCCGGAGCGGCCGCCTGTCTACACGCGGCGCGCAAAGGGCGCCCAGGAAGCGCACGAGGCGATTCGCCCGACCGATCCGCGGCGCACGCCAGAGATGGTTAAAGGCCACCTGACCGGTCCGCAGTTCAAGGTCTATGACCTGATCTGGAAGCGATTCATCGCCAGCCAGATGCGCAACGCGATCTTCGACGCGACAGGCGTCGACATCGATGCCGGACGGCCGGGCGAGGAGAAGCCATACCGCTTCCGCGCTACCGGCTCTGTCATCAAGTTCGCCGGATTCATCCGCGCCTATCGCGAGGATCGCGACGACGACGAGGTTGACGAGATCGACCGCGCCGCGCTGCCGGTGCTCACGGCCAACGATCTGCTCGACCTGCTGAAGATCCTGCCCGAGCAGCACTTCACCCAGCCGCCACCCCGGTACACCGAGGCGACGCTGGTGAAGGCGCTCGAAGAGAATGGCATTGGACGACCGAGCACCTACGCGCCGACGATTGCGACGCTGCTCGCGCGAAACTACGTTACGAACGAAGAGAAGCGCCTCGCACCGACCGAGCTTGGCCTCGTTGTGAACGACATCCTCGTCGAGCACTTCCCGGCCATCGTTGATATCGGGTTCACCTCCGGCATGGAAGAGGAGCTGGACGACATCGCGTCCGGCGAGCGGAACTGGGTGCCGGTGATCCGCGACTTCTACAGTCCGTTCAAGGACACGCTCCAGCACGCCGAACAGACGATGGAGCGCGTCAAGGTTCGCGACGAACCGACTGATGAGGTCTGCGAGAAGTGCGGACGTCCGATGGTGATCAAGCTGGGCCGCTATGGCCGATTCCTTGCCTGCAGTGGATTCCCGGAGTGTCGTAACTCCAAGCCGCTGCTGACCAAGATCGGCGTCCCCTGCCCGAAGTGCCAGGTAGGCGAAGTGATCGAGCGGCGCTCGACTCGGGGCCGCCTGTTCTATGGTTGCAGCAACTGGCGCAAGGACGATCCACAGTCGTGCGATTATGTCTCGTGGCTGAAGCCGACCGGCGAGAAGTGCCCGCAATGCGGAGAGGCGCTTGTCTACACGAACCGCAAGGAAACCGACGTGAAATGCACGTCGTGCGGCTACAGCCGACGTGCAACACGCAGCTCAAACACCGCCGACGCGATCCCCGCCTGATCGCCTGCCGCCGGGTGCCTTTCTAGCGCCCGGCGGCCCCATCTGGCCAGCCCCACCGCGATTGGTGCCGTCAGGTAGAATTGCCGGTTGGCGCGGCCTGTCCACCGTTTTCAGTCACCCGCGCTGTCATGCAGAAACGGCAGTGATTCTGAGCTTGAATCCCCAATCAAACCTTCCAACTCGCTGGCATGCAACAACGATTCTCGGCGTCCTGCGCGACGGCAGCGTCGCGATCGGAGGCGACGGTCAGGTTACTTTTGGTGACATGGTCGTCAAACACGGCGCGAGGAAGATCCGCTTGCTCCACGACGGCGCAGTCATCGCCGGGTTCGCCGGTGCTGTCGCCGACGCGATGACGCTCTTCGAAAAGTTTGAGTCTCAATTGCGCGACTGGAAGGGCGACCTTCGGCGCGCTGCGGTCGAGCTTGCCAAGGAGTGGCGTACCGATCGCTACTTGCGACGGCTCGAAGCCCAGCTCATCGTTGCCGACGCTGAGACCATCCTGATCCTCTCCGGCGAGGGGGACGTCCTGCAGCCCGATGATGGCATCGCCTCAATCGGCAGCGGCGCGCCCTATGCGATGGCGGCTGCCCGCGCGCTCCGCGAGCACACCTCGCTCTCCGCCCTCGATATCGTCCAGGAGTCGATGAAGATCGCGGCAGACCTGTGCATCTTCACCAACTCGCACATCGTCGTCGAATCAATCGACGCGACGGACGACGGCGAAGACGATGACGAGAACGCGGAGGAGCAGGCATGACCGAGTTGACGCCAAAGGCAATTGTCGCCGAGCTCGACCGCTACGTCATCGGACAGACTGCTGCCAAGCGCGCCGTCGCGGTTGCGCTGCGCACGCGCTGGCGACGGCGGCAGCTCGACGAGGACATGCGCGACGAGGTTCAGCCGCGCAACATCCTGATGGTCGGGCCGACCGGCGTCGGCAAGACAGAGATCGCCCGCCGGGTCAGCAAGATCGTGAAGGCACCGTTCGTCAAGGTCGAGGCGACCAAGTTCACCGAAACCGGCTATGTCGGTCGCGACGTCGAGTCGATGATTCGCGATCTGGTCGAGACGAGCATCGCCATGCTCCATAAGGAGCGCATGGACGCAGTCAACGCTGAAGCGTCGAAAGCGGCTGTGCAGCGCTTGATTGACCTGCTCGTCGAACAAATGGATTCATCTATCGAAGCGGACGCCACCGATACGGCCGAGGACGCCCAGCCATTGACCCCTGCGGCCAAGCGCCGCCGAACCCGACGCCGCAACAAGCTGATCGAGCAACTGGGCACAAACGCCATCGAAGACCAGACAGTTGTCATCGACGTGGCCCAGGACGACGACCCGATGATGATGCCGTTCGAGATCATCACCGGCGTCGCGCCGGACGAGCTGCCAGACACGCTGCGCGAAATCATGCGCGCGTCCGGTCCACCACGCGTGCGGCGTACAGTGTCGGTTGCCGAGGCGCGGCGTATTCTGACGCACGAAGAAGCCGAGCGGCTCGTGGACATCGACAGCGTCATCGATGAGGCGCTCAAGCGTGTCGAGGAATCTGGCGTCGTTTTCATCGACGAGATCGACAAGACGATCAACGACGGCGACTACGGGCCGGATGTCTCGGGCGAAGGTGTTCAACGTGACCTGCTGCCGATTATCGAAGGCTCGGTCGTCGCGACGCGCTACGGGCCGGTGCGCACCGACCACATCCTGTTCGTTGCGGCTGGATCGTTTTCGTCGCACCGACCAAGTGACCTGATCCCGGAATTGCAGGGCCGCTTCCCGATTCGTGTCGAGCTCGACAGCCTCGAAGAAGACGACCTGTACGAGATCCTCACTGCGCCGGACAACGCGCTGGCACGTCAGGCAACGGCATTGCTTGCAACCGAAGGCGTGCAGATTGAGTTCACGGAGGACGCACTGCATGAGATGGCACGCGTTGCCGCAGAGGTGAATGCGCGGACAGAGGACATTGGCGCGCGTCGATTGCAGACGATCGTCGAGCGGGTGCTTGAAGATGTCTCGTTCGAAGCACCGGAGAATGGCGAGAGCCGCGTCGTTATCGACGTGGCGTACGTGACCGAGCGCGTCGGAGACATCGCGACGGACGACGATCTGAGCAACGCAATTCTGTGACACGCGAGTAAGACCAGGGAAGCGGGGAAGATGGGATCAGCGACCGTTCCGGGTGTCGGCGCAACGCCGATGACGGAGGAGAACATCGTCCTGACCGTCATCGTGCCGGTGTACAACGAAGTCCGCACGATCGCTGAAATCCTCCAACGCGTCCGAGATGTGCCGATCACCAAGCAGATCATCGTCGTCGATGACATGTCGACGGACGGCACACGCGAGAAGCTTGAGGCCGAGCGGCAGCATCCTGATACGCTGGTCGTATTCCATGACGTGAATCGTGGCAAGGGTGGAGCAGTTCGTACTGGGCTGGAGCATGCCTCCGGCGACATCGTCCTGATCCAGGACGCTGATCTCGAGTATGACCCGCGTGACTACCCGGTCCTACTACGACCGATTCTCGAAGGACGCGCCAGCGCCGTCTACGGCTCGCGGTTCCTCGGCGAACACAAGGCCATGTATTTCTGGCACGCGCTTGGCAATAAGTTCCTCACACTCGTGACGAACGTGCTGTTTGACACGACACTGACGGACATGGAAACGTGTTACAAAGTCTTCACGATTGATATCGCCAAGTCGCTGAACATCCAGCAAATGCGCTGGGGGATTGACCCGGAAATCACCGCCAAGATCTTGCGCGATGGCCACCGGATCTACGAAGTTCCCATCTCATACAACGGCCGTGAGTTCTGGGAAGGCAAGAAGATCTCCTGGAAGGATGCGTTCGTCGTCCTGCGAACGCTCCTGCGCTATCGCTTCTTTCGCTAGACCCCAGCAGCCCGTCAGGAGGACCGAAATGGCACGACTCGCACTGGCAGTTGACCTTGGTGGCACCAATCTGCGCGCCGCCGTCGTAAACCGCGACGGTGACATTCAGGCAGAAACGCAACAGCGCACGCAGTCAAGCGACGGGCCGGACGCAGTCATCGAGCGTATCGCTGCTGCAGTGAATGACATTGCTGAAAGCAATCAGGTGCCGAACGACGTGCCGGTTGGACTCGCCTCGCCGGGTCCGCTGGATCCGCGTACGGGCGTTGTCTACTTCTCCCCAAATCTGCCGGGCTGGACGAACATCCCTCTGGCTGCGAAGTTGCGTGAACGCACAAAGCGCGAAGTTGTTTTGAGCAACGACGCCAACGCAGCGGCGCTCGGCGAAGTCTTTTTCGGCGCGGGCAAAGGCACCCGCAATCTCCTGTACCTCGGATTGGGGACAGGCGTCGGCGGCGGCATCTACTCCGAAGGACTACTGATTGACGGCGTGCGCGGGATGGGTGGCGAGCTCGGGCATGTCACTGTTGACCTCAACGGTCCTCGCTGCACCTGCGGCTCAGTCGGCTGCATCGAAGCCTATACCTCCGCCTGGGCGCTAACTCGTGACGCACTGGCGCTCGTCGATAGCGGCCGGGGCGATGCGATTCTGAGGGCGGCCGGCGACCGGAACAATGTCGGTCCGCGCGCGCTGGGGCAAGCGGCGAGCGACGGAGATGCTGCCACGCTGGCACTGCTGGAGCGCGCCGGCCATGCTCTCGGCGCAGGGATGGCGAGCTTCGTCAACATCTTCAACCCGGAAGTCATCGCCATTGGTGGCGGCGTATCGCTCATTGGCGACCCGCTGCTAGAGCCGGCTCGTCGGGCGCTCGCCACATTTGCGATGCCGATCATGCTCGAGAACGTCAAGGTCGTGCCGTCGCAACTGGGCGTCAAGACAGGGATCTACGGCGCCGCAGCCCTCGTTTTCTACGACGGACCTCGCTAGCTCCCCAACCAAATGCAGACCACTTGCTGCTGATCCAACTGTCCGATCGCTTGACAGTGGTTTTCGCATGCGTGTATAGTCCGCGCCGAACGAATCGCACTACAAACGCAGATCGCTTCGGCCCGCGCGGAAACAATCGCGTGCCGATTATTCGCAGCCAGTAGCGCATGGTGTGCATGCCGTCATGTTGCAATGCATGCGATGTCGCGAACCCTCTCATGTGAGCGGCTCCAGTTCCTGGGGCGGCGTCTGTGACGGTTGATTCACGGTTGGCTGCGTGACGGTCGTTGGACTTTCGCCCGATCGTTCCCGCGACGAGCACGGATCGTCCGGTCGGCGACCGCTCAGAGGAAGGCGTTCCCGGAGATGTTCGCATTCATCGTCAAGCGCGTGATGTGGTTTATTCCGACGATTCTCGCTATCGCCCTGGTGACGTTCATCCTGATGAACCTGACACCAGGTAGTCCGTTCCAACCAGCGGGTGCGAACAACCTGCGCGAAGACATCATCAAACAGATCGAGAAGAACTACGGGCTCGATAAACCCCTGCCGGTGAGGTTCGTGATCTATCTGGGCAAGGCGGTACGGGGTGACTTTGGTGAGTCCTACACCCGCCGCCCGCAACAGGTAAACGACATCATTCGCCGTGGCTTCCCGGTCTCGCTGCAGCTCGGCGCTATGGCGCTCGTTCTGGCCTCGGTCGGCGGCATTCTCCTCGGTGTGCTGGCCGCAGTGAATCAGAACGGCTGGCTCGACTACTTCAGCGCGACACTCGCGATTCTCTTCTACAGCGTTCCAAGCTTCGTGCTCGGCATTCTCCTCTTGCTCCTGTTTGTGATCTGGATACCTGACTGGACGGGATGGCGGTTTTTCCCGCTCAGTGGATGGGAGAGCCCGCGGGCATGGGTTCTCCCGACGATCGCACTGGGGGCCGGGCCACTGGCCCAATTGGCGCGCTACACGCGTTCCAGCATGATTGATGTGATTCGCTCTGATTACGTGCGCACTGCGCGGGCGAAGGGTCTGGCCGAGCAGAAGGTCGTGCTGAAGCACGTCCTGAAGAACGCGCTCATCCCGGTCATCACCCTGATCGGCCCACTGTTTGCCGCGCTCGGCACGGGCTCGTTCTTCGTTGAGCAGGTGTTCGGTATCCCCGGCATCGGCAAGTTCTTCGTCGTCAGCATGTCGTCCAAGGATCAACCCATGATCATGGCGGTCGTCCTGTTGTACGGGACGTTCCTGGCCGCCATGAACCTCGTTGTCGACATCCTTTACGGTGTGATCGATCCGCGAATTCGCATGAGCATTCGAGGAGAGTAACGAATGGCAACCCCGCAGGACCGCAACGCTGACGCCGTTTCTCAGGCGCAGCTCCTCGCCGAGGCTGCCGACGTCGTACCCATTCGACAGGCGAGCCTCTGGGGAGATGCCTGGCGAAGGCTGCTCAAGAACAAGCTGGCAGTCATTGGGCTCGTGACCGTGATCTTCCTCTCGCTGATGGCGCTGTTCGCGCCGTTGCTTGCGCCGTATGGCCCAGCCGAGGTAGTGTCGACCGATCTCCGCCTGATGACGCCGTCGTGGTACTTCCCGATGGGCCTCGATCAGAACGGGCGCGACATGTTTAGTCGGATGCTCTATGGCGCGCGTGTTTCGCTGCTGGTCGGCGTCGTGGCCCAGCTCATCGTGCTCGCCATCGGCGTGCCAATCGGCGCAATTGCCGGCTACTACTCCGGCAATGTCGATAACGCGCTGATGCGGACGGTGGACGTCTTCTACGCCATCCCGCAGCTCCTGCTGGTGCTGCTGATGGTCAACATGCTCGGCCCGGGCATGAAGAACATCTTCATCGCCATCGGTGTCACCGGCTGGGTAACGATGGCGCGCCTTGTCCGAGGCGTGATGTTAGCCAACCGCGAGCAGGAGTATGTCAAAGCATCGAAAGTCGCGGGCGCCGGCAGCGGCTACATCATCATGAGACACATGCTGCCCAACAGCCTGACACCGATCATCGTCGCGCTCACCTTCGGTATTCCGCAGGCCATCTTCATTGAGGCATCACTGTCCTTCATCGGTGTCGGCATTCGTCCGCCGCAACCATCCTGGGGACAGATGGTCGGCAACGGTCAGCAGTACATCCAGTCAGCGCAGCACCTGATGTTCTTCCCTTGTCTGGCAATTGCCATCACAATGCTGGCATTCACCTTCCTGGGTGACGGCCTGCGCGACGCGCTCGACGTCAAGATGAACGACTAGCGCGGCCTGACGGAAGGATCGGCAGCAATGTCACCTGATGCGGATTCGCGGCACGGGATAAGGCAAGCAACGCATGGCTAAGAACGTCCTGGAAGTCAACAACCTGAAGACCCAGTTCTTCACTCGTGCTGGGGTCGTCTACGCCGTGGATGGAGTGTCATTCCACGTCGGAGAGGGCGAGACGCTCGGTATCGTCGGTGAATCGGGCTGCGGCAAGAGCGTCACAGCGACGTCGATCATGCGCCTGATTCCCAGCCCGCCGGGCAAGATCGTCGATGGCGAGATTCTGCTGTCCGACGAAGAAGGCACGACCGACCTGCTCACGCTGTCCGATAGCGAGATGCGCCACGTTCGTGGTCACAAGGTCGCCATGATCTTCCAGGACCCGATGACGTCGCTCAATCCGGTCCTGACGATCGGGGACCAGATCTCCGAGCCGCTCATCCTGCACCTGGGGCTGAGCAAGCGCGAGGCACAGGAACGCGCGATCGACCTGCTGAAGCGCGTCGGCATCCCGGCTGCCGAGGATCGCATCAACGCCTATCCGCACCAGTTCTCCGGTGGCATGCGCCAGCGCGTGATGATCGCCATTGCGCTCTCATGCAACCCGCGCGTACTGATCGCCGACGAGCCGACGACGGCGCTCGACGTCACCATCCAGGCACAGATCCTGGAGCTGATGATGCACCTCAACCAGGAGTTCGGCACGGCGATCATCATGATCACCCACGACCTCGGGGTCGTCGCTGAGATCTGCGAGCGAGTCGTCGTCATGTATGCCGGCCAGATCGTTGAGACAGGCGCTGCCAAGGACCTGTTCAACAACCCACAGCATCCCTACACCATTGGCCTGCTCAACTCAGTCCCGCAGATTGGCGAGCGCGTGAAGGAATCGTTGACGCCAATTCCGGGACTACCGCCAGACCTGCTGGCACCGCCGGTTGGATGCCGGTTCCGGCCGCGCTGTCGTTTCCGTCAGGAGAAGTGCGAAACATCGCCGCCGCTGGCAGACGTGGCACCGGGCCAGCGGGCGCGCTGCTGGTTCCCGCAGGGACGCGGTGCAACGCCGCCAGAAGACGCAGCAGTCTCAACTCCTGCGGCCGCACGTAGTTAGAGCGCGACGTTCGCACCTAGTCTGAAGAATCGAGATGAGCTTGGCGACCGAAGTTCAAGAGCCGACAACCGCAACTCCGGCGAGCGGTGATGACACCATCCTTGAGGTGAAGAACCTGAAGAAGCACTTCAAAATGGGTGGTGGCCTGCTCTCGCGCGGCAGTGAGCTCAATATCCGAGCCGTTGACGACGTCTCGTTCAGCATCCGGCGTGGCGAGACATTCGGACTCGTCGGCGAATCTGGCTGCGGCAAGACGACGCTGGGCCAGACGATCATCCGACTCTACAATCCGACCGCCGGCCAGGTCGTGTTCAACGGCAACGATATTTCGACGCTCGGCGCTTCGGATATGCGCAAGCATCGTCGTGCCATGCAGATGATCTTCCAGGATCCATCGGCATCGCTCGATCCGCGCATGACGGTCGGCTCAATTGTCGCGGAGCCGCTGAACATCTACGGCATTGGCTCACGCGAGGAGCGTCGCAATCGCGTTCGCGAGCTGCTGCAGGTCGTTGGCCTGAATACCTACTTCGTCAATCGCTACCCGCACGAGTTCTCAGGCGGTCAGCGGCAGCGCATCGGTATTGCGCGCGCGCTTGCGCTCCAGCCGGAGCTGGTCATCTGCGACGAGCCGGTGTCAGCGCTCGACGTGTCGGTTCAGGCGCAGGTTCTCAATCTGCTTCGTCAACTGCAGACAGACTTCAACCTCACCTATCTGTTCATTGCCCACAACCTCGCCGTTGTTGCGCACATTAGCGATCGCGTCGGGGTGATGTACCTCGGCAAGATGGTTGAGATCGGCGAGGCCCGGGCGATCACCGAGCGCCCGAAGCACCCATACACGCAGGCGCTGATCTCCGCGATCCCGATTGTTGATCCGGGTCGCAAACGAGAGCGAATCATCCTGGAAGGCGACGTTCCGAGCCCCGCAAATCCGCCAACTGGTTGCCGGTTTCACCCGCGCTGCCCGATTGCACGGCCGAACTGTTCTGAGGTTGAACCCGAAATGCGGGAGATTGAGCCGGGTCACTGGGTAGCCTGCCATTATGCCGAGTAGGTGTGCCGAGAGAGCTGCCGGGCAGATCGGGATTCGTGTTTGTCGCGGGAGTACTTGCGGCCCGGACAACTCCGAGCGAAAGAGGAAACAGGCGTTGCTGAAAATCCCGCAACATGACGCACGCTCGCTTGCCAATCGACGAATAGTTGTGTTACATAGTTCACGTCGTTCCACAGGGAAAGGTCGGTGTCGCGGCGGGGCCGCGGCGGTGATGGTGTCCGTTGGACGCTGCTTCGTGCAGCGCGATCATTCTGATGCATCTTGGGCAGGATGACGCGCCGAAAGCTGGGGAAACCGCAGCACGAACGCATCGCCGGCGGTATCCACGTCAGGCAGGCATTCCGGTGTTCAGGCGTCCGGAAGCTGCGATGCTGACGTACAGATAGGTAGCATCACCATACAGACCACCATAACCATGGACGTCCAGAGAGAGGAGGGCGAGGGTCCGGGGGACATCGTGCATGGATCAGCCGCCCAGGGAGGGCGTTACGATCGCAGACCGACGGTTGAAGTCGTCCACGATGCGATGCCGTGACAGAGACGAGCATCGCGGAGCACGCAGGACGCACGCAGCCGCCAACGAGTAGGAGATTACGCGGATGGTTGTGATCGACAAGGAACAGGTTCGTCTCTTAGAAGCGCGCCTGCGCGGGATCGGCGTCGATCGCCGATCGTTCCTGAAGTTCGCGTCGGCCGCGATGGCGGCGCCAATGGTCGGCTCGATCCTCGCTGCCTGCGGTGGGGACGACGATGAGGAGCCAGCGGCCACGACGGCACCGGCAGAGGCAACGACCGCTCCGACTGAAGCGGCAGCCGAGCCGACTGAGGCCGCAGCAGAGCCGACCGAAGCAGCTACGGAGCCAACCGAGGCCGCGGCAGAGCCAACCGAAGCAGCAGCGTCACCCACCACTGGCGGCGGTGCCACCGGTGAAATCGACGCCGAGCAGATCCTGCACACGATTGGAGCCCGCCAGGAGCCAGCCTCCAATGACTTCAACGCCGACCTGTATTGCGGTGGTACGTCCGCGATCTGGTCCGGCCTGCTCACCTACGACGCCGACCTGATTCCTATCCCCGACTGGGCCGAGCGCTGGGAGCCGAACGACGACGCATCGATGTGGACGTTCTACCTGCGCAAGGACAACAAGGGCTTCTCCAACGGCGACCCGGTCACCGCTGACACGTTCATCGGCTCGTGGGCGCGGTTGCTCAATCCCGAGACGAACGGTGCCTACGCCTCGATCCTGTTCGACATCGTTGGTGCTGAGGACATCAACCTCAACGGCGCAGACCCGAGCACGCTTGGCTGCCGCGCTATCGACGACTGGACGCTTGAGGTGGACATGGTTGGCCCGCGCGGGATGTTCCCGGTTATCGCCGGTTACGCCGCCTGCGTTCCGACTCACCTGCCGTCGGCTGCCAAGGGCGGTAACTTCACCGACCCGGCTGAGGCCGGCGGACCGGTTATCTCCAACGGTGCCTTCGTTCTGACCGAATGGAAGCACGACGAGTACCTGACGCTCGAGCGCAACCCGAACTACTGGAACAAAGACATCATCCTCGAGACGGTCGACTGGAAGATCGTCCCGCCCGAGCAGGGCATGCTCCCGTACGAGGCTGGCGAGGTCGACTGGGCCGTCGTCCCGGGCGCTGACCTTCCGCGTGTCCAGTCCGATCCGGTCATGAAGGACGAGCTCCAGAAGTGGGTCGAGCCGCTGATCTGGAAGATCCTGCCGGGCACGAACGTGAAGCCGTTCGATGACATCGAGCTGCGCCGAGCCCTTCAGCACGCGATCGACAAGGAGCGCCTGAACACTCTCACCAACGGCGGTGGCGATCCGGCCTACTGCCTCGTCCCGCCGGGCGTGTTTGGTTACTTCGGCGAGGAGTTCAAGGACTATTCGGACTTCGACCTGGACAAGGTCAAGGAGCACCTTGACGCCTCAACCTACGCCGGACAGGATCTTCCAAAGGTCACGATGATCCTGCGCAACGAAGCCCAGCTGAACTCGACCATCATGGCCGAGGACGTCGCGGCTCAGCTGCTGGAGAACATGAACCTGCAGGTCGAGCTGCAAATCATGGACTTCCAGCCGTTCCGTGATCTGCAATTCCAGAACAACTATGAGATGTGCTGGATTCGCTGGTACTACGACTATCCGGATCCGAACAACGGCTACTTCGATATGTTCTACTCCAACAAGGAGAGCGGCAAGCGCCAGGCATGGTCGAATCCGGAGTTCGACGACTGGACGATCAAGGGCAAGGAAGCCGCAGCTCCTGAAGATCGTCTCGATGCGTATCGAAATTGCGAGCGCATCATGAACGAGGACGTGGCCTATGTCCCGATCGTGTATCGCAACGCCTACGATGTCTACAAGCCGTACATGAAGGGTGTCCAGGTCAACAAGCAGGGATACTGGATTCCGAACGGCAATATCTACGGGTCGATGTACAACTACGTGTACATTGAGGGCCGACCGACCTGATCTGGCGCGCAACCGCACGCGACACGGCGAAAGGGGGGAGCCAAATGGCTCCCCTCGACCACGCCTGAAAAGCTGATTGATCGAAAAACGCTGGGGATTGGACGGCCTGAATCAGGCCCGTTTTTGGCTGTCGAGGATCGCAGAACCTCTGCTATGCTAGCAGCCTGGACACCGATTGGACCGCGGCAATACCCGCCGGCCCCATGTGAGAAAGGTACTTGACGCGATGGCGGCAGGGAATCCAACGTACCTCTGGTGGAATGGTCAAAAGGTCGCCTGGGATGATGCGACTGTCCATGTGACCGCGCTCGGCTGGTCGACTGTCGGCGCGATCTTCGAAGGTATCCGCGCCTACTGGAACGCCGAGCAGGAAGAGCTGTATGTCTTCCGCCTCGACGAGCACATGCAGCGCTTCCGCAACTCGATGAAGCTCGTGCATCTTGCCGAAACCCACGACATGGAGCAGCTCAAGGACGCGATCGTCGATCTCCTGCGGGCGAACGAGACACGTGAGGATACCTACATCAGGCCGCTGGCCTTCCGAGGTGGCAGCTCGCGAGGCTTCAGCGCCATCGGGGGCGAGACTGAGATCCTGATCAACACACATTCAAGCGCCTCGCACCTGCTCTCTGGCGACGGTAAGCACGCCTGCATCTCGTCGTGGCGGCGCATTTCCGAGAACGTGATGCCGCCGCGCATCAAGAATCTCTCCAACTACCGCAACGGTCAGCTTGCCAACCAGGAAGCGGCGCAGAACGGCTACGACCTGGCAATCATCCTGAACGAAAACGGCAAGGTAGCTGAGGGTGGCGGCGCATGCATCGCCTTCGTGCGCGATGACAAGCTCATCACCCCAGGAGTTACGCAGAGTATCCTCGAGAGCATCACGCGCGATGCCCTTCTTCAGCTCGCTGCGAACGAGCTGGGCTTGACGGTCGAGGAGCGCGAAGTCGACCGCACCGAGCTCTACATCGCCGACGAAGTGTTCATGATGGGCACTGCGGCGGAGATCACACCCGTCTTCTCGGTCGACCGCTATCAGGTCGGCAACGGTGATGTCGGGCCGATCACCCGCAAGCTGGAGGAGCTGCTGGACGATTGCTTCCGCGGCAAGTCCGGTCTGCGACCCGAGTGGCGCACCGCCGTCGGTGTCGCCGCTGCAAGCGCGGTCGCAGACTAGCCAGATCACAACGACACGAGAAAGCGGGGCGGCGATATCGCCGCCCCGCTTTTTTTTCGCTCTATGCGAATGGCCTCGCGCTTAGAGCAGGCCCTCGTTGTGCATGCGCGCGATCGTGCGCTCGAACCCGGCGATGGTCTTGTCGATATCGTCGGTCGTGTGTGCAGCACTGAGCCAGCCGCCACCGAAGGTGAGGTCGGTACCCTCGAGCATAAGACCGGAGATCAGGCTGCTCTTCAGCTTGCCGGGCAGGCCGCCCTTCAGGTCAGCCAGCTCCATGCCTTCCGGTCGGCGAATGTCGCCTGCCTGCATGTTGCCGCAGGTCTTGCCGAGAATCAGGTGGAACACTGACGACTCGCCGTAGCAGAAGCCGGGTAGATTCTGGTTGACCAGCGCGGTATTGAAGCCGATGCGCAGGCGCTCGGCCAATGCGTCGGCCTTTTTCTGCACTTCCGGGTCGGCCACGAGCTCAAGCATGGCCGCGCCGGCGACAGCAGAGAGCGGGTTCCCGTTGTACGTGCCGGGGTGGAAGATCTTCTTGTGGTTCGGATCGGTGCTGAATTCGAAGACGCTCATGATATCCCGGCGTCCGCCGAAGCAGCCGCCCGGCAGCCCACCTGCGACAACCTTCGCCAGCGTCGTCATGTCCGGCCGGATACCGAAGCGCTCCTGCGCACCACCGGGTGCCCAGCGGAAGCCGGTGATGACTTCGTCGAAGATCAGGATCGTGTCGTACTTCTCGGTGAGCGCGCGCAGATCCTTCAGGAAGCCTTCCTTCGGCGGCAGCGTCGCCCAGGACGCGCCACTCGGCTCCAGAATCACGCAGGCAACATCACCCGTCTTGAGATACGCCTCCACCGCATCGAGGTCGTCAATCGACGCAACGAGCGTGAGGTCGAGAACCTCATCTGGAATGCCCGGGATCTCGGTGTCGCGGCCGCCCGGCCGCTCGCCGCGCGCGACGTAGTCGTGCCAGCCGTGGAAGTGGCCCTCGAACTTCACGATCTTGTTCTTGCCCGAGAATGCACGCGCGGCGCGGATCGCCAGCATCGTCGACTCGGTGCCCGATGAAGTGAACTTGAGGCGCTCCATCGACGGAATGAGCGTCTGCACCTTATCGGCCCAGATCAGCTCCTGGTCGTGGCTGGCCCCGAGGTGCGTGCCGCGATCGAGCTGCGCCTTCACGGCTGAGACAATGTTCGGGTGGTTGTGGCCGAGGATGAGCGAGCCGTGGCCGACCGCATAGTCGATCAGCTCATGACCGTCAACATCCCACTTCTTCGCTCCTTGTGCACGTTCGATATAGATCGGGAATGGCTTAACGTAGCGCGAGTCGTGCGTCACGCCGGCGGGGAAGAGCTCAAGCGACTGCATCGCGCGCTGGCGTGAGCCGCTAAACTCCTCACTGAATTCCTGTTCAAGAGTCTTCGTGGTCTGTGCCATCGCTTCGGTCTCCTCCTTCATCCCGGCGCCAAGCCAGGCTCCGGTTTGCCATTATCGCCAACCGTTTCACAACTGTCTATGTCGCGCCGTCGACAGGGACTGATGTGCTGAATCACGCTGCACCAATGGTACGCCCACCGCGAATGTCCGCGTGCTGTCGAAATCCAGGAACCTCACGACGGGTTCAGAGAAACCGGGTACGATCTTCGAAGCACATGGATTGAGTTGGGCAATCAGCCAGTTCAGCATGTCTGTGAGTTATGGGAGGAACAAGCGCAATGGGACTTTCCGCGCATCCGCGATTTCGCCTGGCAGCGCTGCCAACGCCACTGCAGTTCGCCGAGCGGCTGACGGCCGAGCTGGGCGGTCCAAAGATCTACCTGAAGCGTGACGACCTCACCGGCCTGGCAATGGGCGGCAACAAGACGCGCAAGCTCGAATACCTCGTCGCCGATGCCCTGGCGAAGGGTGCCACGCATCTGATTACCGTCGGCGCGGCGCAGTCGAACCACGCGCGCCAGACGGCGGCTGCAGCGCGCATGGCCGGCCTGGAATGCCACCTCGTCCTGAACGCCGCGACAGAAGAGCCGGATGTGCAGGGCAACCTGCTGCTGGACAAGCTGCTCGGCGCAGAGGTGCATATCGTCACCGACGGCTCCCAGCGGCAGGCGAAGGTGGACGAGGTCGCCGCCGATCTGGCTGACAATGGTGGCGTTCCCTACCCGATTCCGGTAGGCGGATCGAACGGCATTGGCTCGCTGGGATATGTCGCGGCTATGCTTGAGCTTGCCGAGCAGCTCTGGTCAAACGACCTCGCGCCGAAGGCAATGTATTTCGCCGCCGGATCTGGTGGCACACAGGGCGGCATCGTCGTCGGCGCCCACCAGCACGGGCTCGACTTCGCGCTCAATGCAGTCCTGGTGGAGGGCAAGAGCGCTGATGGCATTGCGCGAGCAGAGGAAGTCGCCGGCTGGGCAGCCAGCGAGCTGGGCGTCGCCGCGCCGCCGCACGAGTTGTTCGTGGCCGACGATGGCCATGTCGGAGAGGGCTACGGTATCCCGACCGAGGAAGGCATCGAAGCAATCAGCCTGCTTGCGCGGACGGAAGCCGTGCTGCTGGATCCCGTCTACACCTCGAAGGCCTTCGCCGGCATGGTCGCCGACGTTCGGGCCGGCATGTACTCACCGGACGACAGCATCATCTTCCTGCACACTGGCGGCTCACCGGCGCTCTTCGCGCAGCGCGAACTTCTCAAGTCTGTCCTGGGCTAGTGAATCGTGGCGTGGGCGGCATCGGCCGCTCACGCCTGTTGCGGCTGGATGTACACTGCACGATATGAACGCATGTTCTATTCAGTCGCCGACGCCATATGCCGAAGTCGCTCCCAACACGCGACTCTCGGATCGGCGCGCCACACTCACCTATCGGGTGCCGGAGGCGCTGGATGCTGACATTGATGTCGGTCAGCTGATCTGGGTGCCGTTGCGCCAGAAGCTCGTCCTCGGCATTGTCGTCGAGCGGCACGGGCGACGCGTGCCAGAGGAGCGGCTGCGACCGATCCACGCGCCGGTCGAGCCCTCGTTCTGCCTCACGCCATTGCAGTGGCAATTGGCAGTCTGGATCGCCGAAGAGACCGTCTGCACGCTCTTTGAGGCGGCGTCGGTCATGCTACCGCCGGGTGTCGGCTCACGGGCCGTCGAGTACCTGTCGCTGCGCCACGAACCATCTGATGCCGAACTGACCCGGCTGACTGCCGCGCAGCGCCGCCTCGTCGCGTTCCTGACAGCTGAAGGCGAGGTGCCACTCGAACGAGCGCAACGCGCACAAGGCTCCTCACTTTCGACGATCATTCCGGCGCTGGAATCCGCCGGCATCCTGCAGCGCATCGCAAAGGTACGACATCGGCCAGAGCCACGACAGCCCGTTGTCGAGCAGATCCGTTTGATCCCCGATGGCCCACGGCCCCCCGAGAGCGCGCCGCGACAAGTGGAAGCGATGGACTGGTTGCTGCCGCGACTCCGAGCGCGGCCAGATCTGGCGATGCCTCTCGATTCGGTATTGCAGATATCAGGATTGAGCCGGCCGGTATTCCGGGCGCTGGCGCAGCGGGGTTCCGTTGTTATCGAGCCGCTGCCGGAGCCGGAAGCAGATACTCGGCGTGACGGCTCTTCGATTCACCTGACGGCCGAGCAGGCTGCGGCCTGGGATCGCATGCGTCCTCATCTCGCGCCGGAAGCTGAAACGCACACGATCCTGCTGCACGGCGTTACTGGCAGCGGGAAGACCGAGCTCTACCTGCGTGCCGCTGCCACCTGTCTCGCCGGTGGTCGCTCGGCGCTTGTACTCGTCCCTGAGATCGGGCTGAGCAGCCAGATCGCGAGCCGCTTCCGCTCGCGGTTCGGCGAGCAAGCGCTGATTCTGCACTCGGCGCTGACCGATCGTGAGCGCGCCGCCAACTGGCAGCGCGCAGGCGCGGGTGAGCCGGTCGTCGTCATTGGTCCGCGCTCGGCCCTGTTTGCGCCATCGCGCGATGTCGGGTTGATCGTCCTCGATGAGGAGCACGACACTTCCTACAAACAGGACTCGATCCCGCGCTACCACGCACGCGCCGTCGCCGAACAGCTCGCCAGCGCGCATCATGCGCTGCTCATTCTCGGCAGCGCGACACCGGACGTCGAAACCTACTACCGCTCGGCGCGGTCGGGCTGGTCGCGAATCGATTTACGCGAGCGAGTCGGCCAGCGCGTGGTCGGCGACGACGGCCAGATGGTGGCCCGGCCGATCGCATTGCCAACAACAGAGATCGTTGACATGCGCGCCGAGCTTCGGGCCGGCAATCCATCCATCTTTTCCCGCCGCCTGCTGGAAATCATGCACGAGCGATTGGCGCGGCAGGAACAGGTGATTCTGTTCCTCAATCGACGCGGAATGTCGACGATCGTGCAATGCCGTTCGTGCGGCACGGTGACGCAGTGCCCGTATTGCGATATTCCGCTCGTGTTCCATCGTACGGTCGGGCGGGTGATCTGCCATCGCTGCGGTTACCGCCAGCCCGCTCCACATCGGTGCAGCGAGTGTGGCAGTGAAGCAATCGGCTACTTTGGCACCGGCACGCAGCGCATCGAGAGCGAGATCCAGCAGGTCATGCCCGACGCGCGCGTGCTGCGATGGGACCAGGACGCGCTACGTGGCGACGTAACGCACGAAACCCTCATGCGGAGGGTGTTGACACATGAGGTCGATATCGTCGTCGGCACGCAGATGGTGGCGAAAGGGCTCGACTTCCCCGACGTCACCGCCGTCGGCGTCATCAACGCCGACACCTATCTGTATCTGCCGGATATCCGCGCGGCTGAACGCACGTTCCAGATGTTGGCGCAGGTCGCCGGGCGCGCTGGCCGACGCGCTTCGGGTGGCGAAGTCGTCCTGCAAACGTACTCGCCGGCGCACTACGCCATCACAACTGCGGCCGCCCACGATTACGGCGCGTTCTACCGCGAGGAGATTGCGTTCCGCTCGCGCCACGGCTACCCGCCGTTCAAGCGCCTCGCCCGTCTCGTCGTCCGCCAAACGGACGAAACACGCGCTCGCAACGAGGCCGAAGCAGTCGCGGCCCATCTGGAGCGCATCATCCTCGCGCGACCCGATTTGCAGGGAATCGACATTGTCGGCCCAGCGCCAACCTTCTCGGCGCGGGTACGCAGCCAGTACGGCTGGCAGATCATCGTTCGCGGTGGAGCGCTGCCGGCGCTGCTCGCCGACCTGAACCTGCACCCCGGCTGGCTGATCGATGTTGATCCGCTGAATCTGCTCTGAGCATGAGTCCGTATCTGAATCACGATTCACGCGCTCAGTATAATTATGGGAGAAGGGGAGACAGCAATTCGGTATGGCACTACTTACGCTTGTAACTGAACCAGATCCGCGGTACAGCCAGATTAGCGATCGTCTGCGGCAGCGCTGCGCGCCAATCACGGCGTTCGACGATGCGCTGCTCGATCTGGAACGCGATCTGTACGAGACGCTCGACGCCGAACATGGTGTCGGGCTGGCCGCGCCGCAGGTTGGCATCCTGCAACAGATCTGTGTGATCCGCGTGCCGGAAGGCTACGAATACGAAGACTCGCCGGAAACCCGGCTAACGCTTATCAACCCCGAGGTGATGCGGGCAGGTGGTCAGGAAGTCGACGTCGAAGGCTGCCTCAGCTTCCCGGAGCTTATCGGCGACGTGCCGCGCTACACGTCGATCACTGTGCGATCGCACACCACCGAGGGCAAGCTGGTGAAGATCAAGGCACACGACTACCTCGCGCGTGTCATGCAGCACGAGATCGATCACCTCAACGGGATTCTGTTCTTTGATCGGATGGTGGACTGGTCGACGTTGCGCTATCCCGCGCCGGCTTCAGACGGGGCTACAGCGTCGCCTCTCGCTGAATAACCTTCAGCTGCTCCGCGGTAATGATCGCCAGGATGTCGTCCAGCGCACGATCGACCTGGCCTTCCTCGTTGAACACGCGGTAGTCAAACTCGCCGACCCTGCTAAGCTCCTGCGCGGCGGTGTTGATCCGATGCAGCAAAGCATCGCGCGCGTCGGTCTTGCGCGTCCAGAGCCTGCGGGTTAGCTCTTCAATGCTCGTCGGCATCAGGAAGATCATGATCGCTTCGGCTGACAAGGTGCGGATGGTGGCTGCGCCCTGAACATCGACCTTGACAATCGCATTGCGCCCCTCACGAAGCGCTGCCCGGATTCCGCCTTTCAGAACGCCGTAGCAGTTGCCATAGACTTCGGCGTGCTCGATGAATTCACCTTCGGCGAGGTTGCGATCGAACTCTTCCGGCGACATGAAGTAATAGTGGACGCCATCAATCTCGCCGGGACGACGTGGACGCGTCGTTGCTGTCACCGCAAAGTAGAAATCTGGAAGCCGCGGTCGCAGGCTGTCGATGATCGTATCCTTGCCGACGCCGGACGGGCCTGATATGACGTACAGGCGCGGACGAACCGAGGCTCGCACCTCGGCGATCAGCTCATTGCCGCGATAATCCATCGACCGAGTCGACTCTTGTCGCGCCGTCAGATGCCGATCACCCATTCCTCAGGTACCTCCGGGTCAGGCGCTGCGCAACCATGTGTCGGCGCCCGCTAGTCGTAGAAGAGCATATAAGCTCGCGAATCAATCTGCCGGAGTTGCCCGTGTACGATGTCCTGACAATCGCCGCGCTAGTCCAGGAATGTAACAGTCGGCTTTCCAACGCGCGAATACAACAGGTTCTGCATGTTGACGCTCGCACGCTTGCGATTGAACTGTACGCCCAGCGCCGCCGCGCCTGGCTCGTCATGAACACTCATCCGGACGCCGCCGGATTCTGGCTTTCATCCGATCGCGTTGACGGCGACCCGGAGCACGTTTCCCCGCTCTTGCTGCTGCTCCGGAAGTACGCCCGTGGGGGTCGGCTCCTGGACTTCGCTCAACCGCCCGGCGAACGGATTATCCGACTGAGTATAGCCAAGCCCACTGATGCGACCAACCGCGAGGACGACGCGGACGCTGATAGCGACGGCATCGAGCTCACCTCTACCACGTTATACGTCGAGCTTATGGGCAGGCGATCCAATATCATCCTCGTCGATCAGAATGGGCTGATCATGGACGCGATCAAGCGCGTGACGCCCGAAATGAGCCGTGTCCGGCCGATCCGCCCACGACAGGTCTACGCTGGCCCACCGCCACAGGATCGCCAGGACCCGCTGTCTGCCCATCAGCGCGACGCCCTGGATACGCACGACTCAATCAACGTCGAGCGCTGGCTGATCGCGACCTACGCAGGGATGAGCCCGCTGCTGGCCCGCGAGGCAGCCTGGCGCGCCGGCATCGAGCCGAAGGCTGACGTGCAATCGCTTGATGCGACTGAGCGCGATCACCTTGCCGGCGCAGTCCGTGCGATCTTCGCCCCGCTCGCGACGAACGAGTGGTCACCGTGGATCTACCGCTTCGAGGATGGCCGGATCGACTTCTCGTCAATTCCGCTCGAGTCACTCAAGGCGCGCGACGATGTCGAGGCCGAAGCAGCGCCCAGTGTGATCGAGGCAGCCGAGGCGGCAGCACGCGCCACACGCGTTGATGAAGCGCCCCAGCGCCACGCTGCGCGCCGCGAGCGCCTGCTTGCCGAGATCGACCAGGCCCGAGCGCGGGTCGAGAGCCGCCTGCGTTCCTTGCAGGAGCAGGCGGAGCGCGCGACTGAAATTGAGAACTGGCGCGCGATGGGTGAAGCGATCTACATCCATCTGTCGGAAATCCAGCCTCGCCAGACGGAGCTGACGACAGAAGATGGGCTCGTGATCCCGCTCGATCCAGGACTCACCCCGAGCCAGAATGCTCAGGAGTACTTCGAGCGCTATCGCAAAGCCCAATCGGCCGAGCAGAATCTTCCGGAGCTTGTGGAAAAAACGCAGCACGAGCTGGATTACATCGATCAGGTGCGATCGATGGCGACGCTTGCCGAGGGCTACGACGAGATCGAGGCAGTTCGGCTAGAGTGGTCTGAACAGCACGTGACCGCTGTAAAAGCGCCGTCGCGCGCGAATCGTCCGCGTCCTTCGCGCCAGGCGCGCAGACCACGTACCTATCGAACTCGCTTCGGCGACACGATCCTGGTCGGGCGCACTGGACCGCAGAACGAGCAGGTGACGTTCGACATCGCCGGCCCGGACGACATCTGGCTGCACGCCCGCAACATGCCCGGCGCACACGTTATCCTGCGGAATCGGGGCGAGGTCCACGAAGCCGCGCTGGAGGCCGCCGCGTCGCTGGCGGCCTGGTACAGCCACGGTCGCGAATCGACGGCCGTCGAAGTCGACGCCACCGAGCGCCGCAACGTGCGCAAGATCAAGGGCTCCGGCCCCGGCATGGTGACCTATCGCAACGAGCGCACACTGAACGTGCGACCGGCATCCGAGCAGCAGTTGGGACTGGAAAGCACTGACTCCTGACGGAAGCACCCGCCAGGAGTCAGCAACATCGTGCCTATTCAGGTTTCACCGAACGGTGGTCTACGCGTCCGCCTTGCGCTTTCCACGATACGCGAGGCGCGACAGGATGATTCCGACCTCATAGAGGAAATAGGTCGGTAACGCCACGAGCATCATGTTGAACGGGTCCGGCGTTGGCGTAATGATCGCGGCCATCACCATCGAGAGCACGATCGCGAACTTGCGAAAGCGACTGAAACGCTGCGGCGTGACGACGCCAATCATCGTGAGCGCGTACATCAGCACGGGCAGCTCAAAGATGAGACCAACGCCGAGCATGAGTGTCATGTAGAAGGACACGACATCCGCGCCACGCGGGTTCCAGTCGAAGATCGAGCCACCGAATGTCGACAGAAAGTCCATCGCCCGGGGCACGAGGACGAAGAACGCGAACAGCACGCCGGCGATAAACGACAGCATGACGAACGGGATGGCGATGATGACATAGCGCCGCTCGTTGGAGGTCAGGCCGGGCGACACGAATCCCATCAGCTGATAGATCAGCACCGGCATGGCGATGGCAATCGCGATGTAGAGTGCCACGCGCATGTAGACTGTGAATGGCTCAGTCGGGCTGATCGCCTGCAGACCGGTGACGTTTGCCTGATCGCGGATCTTTTCCATCACCGGGAACGCCAGCCAGAGCGCGGCCACCAGCGCAACCAGCACGGCCAACGCGCTCTTCAGAATGCGCGACCGCAGTTCCTCCAGGTGCTCCTGGAGCGTCATCTCGACGAACTCTTCCTCCGTCTGGAAGGGAGGAATCGAGTCGGGTGGTGATTGCTGATTCCGCCGATTCCGCGTCGGCAGCGGGACTCGGCTGAGGATGCTTGCCATGTTGTCTCACGATCTCAACGCCGGAGGCCAAACCCGACGAATGACGCCCGTCCGGCCTCTATTCAGTGTCGCGGTGCGCCGCGCCTGTCGAAACCGAAACAGGGCGCACGTGACCGCTGGATACCGGCTGATTGTACGGAAGTCAGCCAGCGTCCAGCAAAAGAAACGGGCGTCGAGCGCGGCAAAGCTCTCGACGCCCTTACGTCATAACGTACGTTGGCGGCCAGGTGTTTGGCCGTCCAGCTTACGCGTCTTCGTTATCCTGAATGTAGTCCATCGCGTCGCTGACCTTGACGATCTTCTCGGCGTCCTCGTCCGAAATCTCGACGCCGAACTCTTCCTCTAGCGACATGATGAGCTCGACAAGATCGAGCGAATCTGCATTCAGGTCCTGGACGAACTCTGCGTCCGGCGTGACCTTCTCAGGCTCAACGCCAAGCTGCTCGGCCACGATCGCCTGAAGCTTGTCAAAGGTAGCTGACAACGCGATTACCTCCCACTGTAGAGTCGAGCCAGCGGCCGCCGTCGGCCGCTGCGCGGGGCGGTACGCCCCCACGTCCAATCGATCGTGTCGCAGATCCACCACAAGACTGTAGCAGACGGCGGACAGCGCGGCACGACTCTCCCCGTTGCGGCGTATTATGCACGAATCGCGAGTCAGTCGCTATCTTCTGACTGGACGCTATCAGCATCCTCATCTTCGTCACTCGGCTCTTGCGCGGGAGATGTGCGCGCAATGGTACCGAGGACGCCGTTGACGAAGCGGCTGGAGTTATCTCCGCCGAACGCCTTCGCCAGCTCGATAGCCTCATTGATCGCCGCTTTCATCGGGACATCTGGCTCGTGCCGCAACTCATAAATGGCCACCCGCAGGATGTTTCGGTCGACAGCGGGTAGCTGCGCAACCGGGAACGCCGTCGCCGCTTCGCCGATGCTCGCGTCAATCTCCGTCATATGCGCGGAAACTCCGGAGACAAGTCGCTCCAGATAGCGCCGCACCGGCTGCGGAATGCTCATGTCCTCTGTGTAGCGTCGGCTAATGTCCTCCAGTGTGTGATCGGTCAGATCCCCCTCAAAGAGGATCTGGAGCGCGAGCGTTCGCGCCTGACGGTTCTCAAAACCACGGCCTCGTCGGCCAGACATGCAGTCTCCTCCGGCACACTCGGTAGACGCACCAGCGTCGTTCCGGGCATCAAACAATCGGGCAGGCGAGGCCCGGCAGGCTTTCAATCATGGCTGCTGGGTCGGCGTTACTGAGCAGCTCACCAATCAGTCCGGTATGAACGTTGCCGGAGCGGAAGTCGGGGTGCGTGAGAACAAAGTGGTGGAACGGAATCGTCGTCTCAACCCCGCTGATCACAGTCTCGGACAGCGCGCGCCGCATGCGGGCAATCGCGTCTTCGCGCGTCGCGCCCCAGGCGATGAGCTTCCCGATCATCGAATCGTAGTTCGGCGGAATGCGATAGCCGCTGTACAAGTGCGAATCGATGCGGATGCCGGGTCCGCCCGGCGCGTGGTAGCCGGTGACGACGCCGGCTGACGGTGTGAAGCCAGTCATCGGGTTCTCAGCGTTAATGCGGCACTCGATCGCGTGGCCAGTGGTGCGAATATCTTTCTGGTCGAACGGCAGTGGCTCGCCGGCGGCAACACGGATCTGCCAGTTAATGATGTCGAAGCCGGTGACCATCTCGGTTACCGGATGCTCGACCTGGACGCGGGTGTTGGCCTCGATGAAGTAGTACTTCTCATCGCGATCGACAAGAAACTCGAATGTGCCGACGCCGGTGTACTTGATCGAGCGCGCGAGTTTGACAGCCGCCTTCTCCAGGTTCGAGCGCAAGCGACGCGAGATATTCGGCGCCGGTGCCTCCTCGATCAGCTTCTGGTGACGGCGTTGCATCGAGCAGTCGCGCTCACCAAGCGAGAGCACCTTGCCGTGCTTGTCGGCGATGATCTGAATCTCGATGTGGCGCGGATTCTCCAGATAGCGCTCAGCGTAGACAGCACCGTCCGCGAAGGCGGCCTGCGCCTCCGCCTGCGCCAGCGGCAGCAGTCGCAGGAGCTCGCGCTCATCGGCCGCGATGCGCATACCACGCCCGCCACCGCCGGCTGCGGCCTTCAGCATCAGCGGGAACCCAATCTCGCGCGACAGCTCGCGGACATCGACCGTCGCCGGCAACGGATCGTTGGTGCCGGGCAGAATCGGGACGCCGGCCTTCCTCGCGATCTGCCGCGCCTGCGCCTTGTCGGCCATAACCGAGATCGTCTCTGGCTCTGGCCCAATGAACGTCAGGTTCACTTCTTCGCAGATGTCGGCGATATAGGCGTTCTCGGCCAGGAAGCCATATCCCGGATGGATGGCGTCGCAGCCAGTCATGAGCGCAGCGCTGATGATCGAGGGAATGTGGTTGTACGACTTCGCCGCCGGCGGTGGCCCAATGCAGACCGCCTCGTCCGCCAGACGCACAGGCAACGAATCGCGGTCGGCCTCGCTGTAGGCGACGATCGCGCCGATGCCAAGCTCGTGGCAGGCGCGCAGAATCCGCAGAGCAATTTCACCGCGGTTAGCAATCAGAATCTTTTCGAACATCATCCACCCACCAGCATAGAGCGCGACGCAGGCTCCGTCACTTGTCGAAGATTGCAGGGTGCAGATTCCGATGCGCTACATCGCCATCCCACCGTCGACCGATAGTACAGCGCCGGTGATGTAACGTGCAGCCGGTGAGACGAGGAACCGGACGGCACTGGCGACGTCCTCAGGCGTGCCGAAGCGGCCCAGCGGAATACGCTCTAGCATGGCGGCCTTCGTCTCGTCGTTCAGAACGTCGGTCAGGCGCGTCTCGATGAATCCAGGGGCAACGGCGTTGACGGTGATACCGCGCGAGCCGACTTCCTTGGCCAGCGATTTGGTAAAGCCGATCAGGCCCGCCTTGGCCGCCGAGTAGTTGGTCTGGCCAGCGTTGCCGCTCAGTCCGACGACCGATGTGAGGTTCACAATCGAACCGGAGCGGCGGCGCATCATCGGACGGATCGCTGCCTTGCTGCAGAGAAACGCACCCTTGAGGTTCGTCTCCAGGACCGCGTCCCAGTCCTCTTCACTCATGCGCATTAGCAGAGTGTCGCGGGTGATGCCCGCGTTGTTGATCAACGCGTCGAGATGGCCAAAGGCATTCACGGTCTGCTCTATGAGCCCTGCGACATCATCCGGGCTGGTAATGTCGGCGCGAACCGCCAGCGTTGCGCCGCCATACTGCGCCAGCTCGTCGCATAGCGCAGTGGCCGGCTCGGCGTCGCCACGGTAGTTCACAACGACGGCGAAGCCGTCCCGCGCCAGTTCGTGCGCGATGGCCCGACCAATGCCACGGACAGCGCCGGTGACAATCGCAACGCGCTGCTCATTCTCTTGCATGTCTTCCCTCAGCTTCTGGTTGCCACCGGTGCGAGCAGGCGATCCGATGGCACGGTTGTCACGGATCGATTGATGCGCCCAATCAGCCCACTCAGCGTGGCGCCTGCGCCGATCTCGTAGAAGTGGGTGACGCTGAGCTCGATCATCGTCTCGACCGACCTGACCCACTGCACCGACGCGCAGATTTGATCGACGAGCTCTCGCCGAATGTCATCCGGATGAACGATTGGCTCGGCCGTCACGTTCGACACCAACGGGACGCGCGGCTTCTGCACGACCGTGCGCTCGATGTCGACGGCCAGCTCTTCGGCGACTGGCTGCATCATCGAAGAATGGAATGCACCATTCACCGGCAGGCGGACGACGCGCCGCGCGCCGCGCTCCTTGGCGGCCATCTCGGCGACAGCGATAGCCTCATCCGACCCCGAGATTGTGATCTGGCCCGGTGCGTTGAAATTGGCGACTTCGGTGCCCGTCTCATTCGCGACGACCTGCACCGCTTCGGCATCGAGGCCAATGACCGCGATCATGCCGCCGAGCGCATGCTCTTCCATGAGCTGGCCGCGCCGCCGCACGAGGCGAATCGCATCACTCAGCTCCAGCGCGTCGGCCGCAACGAGCGCCGAATACTCACCCAGCGAGTGCCCGGCAACGTAGTCGGGCTCGGGCAGCAGCGACTCCGCGTGGAGTGCGCGATGTGTCGCGACACTGGTAGCGACGATCGCTGGTTGCTGATTGCTGGTTAGCGTCAGTGATTCGAGCGGGCCGTCCCAACACAGGCGCGAAATCGCGAATCCCAGTGTTTCATCGGCTTCCTGAAATGCCGCGCAAGCCTCACTGCTTGCCTGCGCAACCGCCTGCCCCATTCCAACTGTCTGTGACCCCTGGCCAGGAAATACCCAGGCTACCCCTGCACTCATCCCCGGGCCAGCCGGGCGACGCCTGTCGCTCCCCACCGTATCACCCCCGCTGCCCACGTAAGTCCACCGCCGAATGCAACGACAACAACGTGCATCCCGTCCTGGATTGCCCCTGCCTCAAACGCCTCCACGAGGCCAATCGGCACTGATGCCGATGATGTGTTGCCATAGTCGTGGACATTCACCCAGACGCGATCGCGAGACATCTCCAGGCGCTTTGCGGCCGCATCGATGATCCGCAGATTCGCCTGGTGCGGCACCAGCAGATCGATGTCATCGAACGTCAGGCCGGCGCGCGCGATTGCCTCGGCCGCGACCCCGCCCATGACCTTGACGGCGAAGCGATAAACCTCCGGTCCGTTCATGCGCATGAACGAGCGGTCCATCGTCGTGTTTCCGTTGAGCCTGGCAAAGGAGGCCGGATCACCAAGCGTCAGATGATGTCCAGCAGACCCGTCCGCGCCGAGCGCAACCGAAAGCACGCCTTCAGCCGCATCGCTGGCCTCCAGCACTACCGCGCCGGAACCATCGCCAAACAGGACGCAGGTGCTGCGATCTGTGTAGTCGAGGTAGCGCGAGTTGATGTCAGTGCCAATGACGAGGATGCGCTGGTACAGTCCGGATTCGATGAACTGGGTTGCCGTCGCAAGCGCGTAGACAAAGCCCGAGCAGGCGGCGTTGAGATCGAACGCGGCGGCCGCGTGCGCACCAATCTCGTACTGCACCTGACAGGCGACCGACGGCATCATCTGGTCGGCGGTGAATGTGCCGACGACAATGAGATCAAGCTCTGCCGGATCTATGCGCGCCCGCTCGCAGGCCAGACGCGCCGATGCCACCGACGACGATGTGACCGTATCCGTCTCGCCAGCGATTCGCCGTTCGCGAATGCCGGTGCGTGACACGATCCACTCATCGTTTGTATCGACCATGCGCGAGAGTTCGTCGTTGCTAAGCACGCGCTCAGGCACATACATGCCCCAGCCAGTAATCGCGGCTCGCGGCATCTACGATGACTCCCTCCGGCACTGTGCACGGTTTTCACCGGTACGGTGACATAACGCGCCGCGCGCGAAGATCTTCGCGCGCGGAATCAGGAACGACAGCCTATTCGTCGTCGCTGCGTCGCTGTCGCGTTTTGATCTCAACAACCTGCCTGCCGGCATAATAGCCGCAATGCGGGCAGATGTGATGCTGTCGCTTGTACTGCCGGCACTGCGGGCAGGTCATGATCGCAGGTTCCTTAACGCGGTCGTGCTGGCGGACGAGCCCCTGCTTTGCTCGCGTTCGCCGTTGTTTTGGAAGCGCACCCATTCCTGATCATCCCCTTGCTGCATCGTGGCGCTCTCGCGCCGTCAGTTCTGTTCGGCAGTCTCGTCGTCGTCGAGCAGATCACCGAGAATGCGAAATCGCAGATCGCCGACGTCTCCGTCATCGTCGCTGCCCTGGCCCAGGCCCGGGCAATCGTCACGGCAGATCGGCTTGATCGGCAAATCCAGTAGCGCCACCTGCCGAAACGGCTCGGTCAGGTCAAGCTCGTGGGACTCGTCGATCGTTCCGACTTCCTCCACCGGTGCCAGTGGCCCGAGTGGAGCGCCGCTGCGCACATCGATCGACGGTTCATACTCGTGATCGAAGTCGGCCGCGAACGGCTGATCGTACATTTCCAGACACCGGACGCATTCGATGATAGCTGTTCCGGCAACCGTTCCGGTAGCCAGAAGCCCATCACCAATCCGCGTCAGCCGCACTTGCGCGGTCACGTCGCGCGCCATCACGTCCTGAGCAAGCGCAAACCAGTTCAGAGAAACGTCGTAGGTGCGAAACGCTCCGACGTCTTCCTTCATGAGCTGGGCGACGTTTATGCGCGTGTCGTTCTTGAGCTGCATCGCTCGCCTACTCTCGAAGCCTCACGCGATGAGTTTCGCCCTGGCTCGCAGGCATGCCTATACGGCCACGCCAACGCGCAACCTTACCAGTATAGCCAGCGCCCGTCATGCTGGTCAAACATTTGCTGTCCGGCTATGACTGCTCTGACAGGCTCATCTTGGCCTGCTCGATTTCCGCGTGGCTGCGCGACAGGGCTTTCTCGATCTCCGCGTGGCTGTTGGCGAGCGCCTGCTCAACATCCTCGAGCAATCGTCGTGCATAACTCTCGATCTGCGAGTTGGTGGCGCGCTGACTTTCACGCGCCTGGCGGAGGACGTCTTCGCTGCGATAGCGTGCCTCAGCGGTCAGACCACGATCGCTAATCAGGTACTCCGCCCGCTCTCTGGCGGTGCCCAGAATCTTCTCAGCTTCGTCCTGCGCCTGGCGGACGATCTCCTCGCGCTGCTCGATTACCCTGCGAGCCTGCTCCAGGTCGGATGGCACGGTCTGCCGTAACTGATCCAGCAGGGAGAGGAACAGGTTCTCATCGATCAGCACTTTCCCCATCATGCGCCGACCGCTGACAACCTCCGACTCGAGGCGTTCGATGATCTCCATCATGTGTGGCGTCCGTGCAGCACGACGCTCCTGGCGTCTTGGTCCGTCGGCAGCGGGGAACTCAGATTCCACCGCTTGGCGTGAATACATCGAGCGGCCTCTCTTCCGTGGTCAGGGTTGTAGCGGGGTCGAATTGCTTGCTGAGTGCTTCAACAACAGGAGCGGGGACGAGCGCTGTGACATCACCTCCGAGCGAAGCCACTTCACGGATGAAGCTCGAAGAGATGAATGAATAGCTTGAGCTCGTCATTAAACAGACGACCTCCAACTCCGGAGCAAGGTGCTGGTACATGTGTGCCAGCTTGAACTCGTATTCGAAATCTGAGACTGCTCGGAGCCCTCGAACGATGGTCTGCGCCCCCACGCTTCGAGCGTAGTCTACGGTCAGGTTTTCGTATGTGTCAACGTCAATGTTCGGTTCGTCACTCAGGCAGGCACGAACCAGCCGCACGCGCTCCTCAAGACTGAAGAGATGCCGCTTTGCCCCATGCGTTCCGCCGGTGTAGACGGCAACGATCAGTCGATCGAACAACCGTGCCGCGCGACGGGCGAGATCGACGTGCCCGTTCGTAATCGGGTCGAAGCTTCCCGGGTAGACTGCTACTCGCATCGACTCACCCCTCTGTCGAAGATTCCCCGTCCAGTCCTCCCGGCACGCTTTCCGCCGGCTCAAGAACTACATCGTACACCGCAAAGCAGGAGCCGCCGTGACAACGCTCACGGAGCTGCACCAGCGCCCCGAGCCGCTCCGGCATTTCGACCTTCGGTGCGTGGCCGACAGCGACGATCGTGCCGTCGCGTACCGCGCCCGATTCACCGAGCGCCACCAGCGTCGAATGGATTTCAGGGTCGGCATACGGCGGATCGAAGATCACGAGATCGTACGGCTCACGCGCCGAGCGAATCGCGGTGAGCACGCTCACCGCGTGGATCTTCCCGCGGTCTGCGAACTTGACGTGCTCCAGGTTGGCGCGGATCGCCTGGATCGCGTGTTTGTCGCGATCGACGAAATCGCACCAGGTCGCGCCGCGCGAGAGCGCCTCAATTCCGACGGCACCCGACCCGGCATAGAGATCGAGGACGCGATCGTACTCAACCCCGAGCGATGCGAGGACGGAGAAGAGCGCCTCTTTAATCTTGTCGGCCATCGGGCGCGTAATACCCTCGGAGCGCGGCGCTCGCAGTTTTCTACCGCGTGCCTCACCGCTGATCACTCGCATCGCCTAGCTCACATCCACTATTGCGCGCTTCCAGAACGCATCCATCCGCGCTCGAATCAGGGCAAAGCGCGCGCTCTCCAGATTTGGATCTTCCTCCAGGATGCGCTCGGCAACAGCTCGCGCGCGCTCAAGATCGCGGACATCAGCGAACATCGCAAGATCCAGCTCCGGCAATCCGCTCTGGCGGGTCCCGAGGAAGTCGCCAGGGCCGCGCAGCTCCAGGTCGATCTGCGCCAGCTTGAAGCCGTCCTGCGTATCGACCATCGCCTGCAATCGCGCGTTTCCGTCGCTGCCGGTATCGCCGGATATCAGGATGCAGTACGATTTCTGTGCGCCTCGCCCAACTCGTCCGCGGAACTGGTGCAGCTGTGACAGGCCAAATCGATCCGCACCGTCGATCAGCATGACCGTGGCGTTGGGAACGTCGATCCCGACCTCGATCACCGACGTCGATACCAGAATGTCGATCTGATGATCGCGGAATGCCTCCATAACGGCGTCCTTCTCAGCTGGGCGCATCCGTCCATGGAGCAGGCCGAGCCTCAAATCCGGGAAGACCTCGCCGCTCAGCCGCTCGTGCTCGGCCACCGCAGCGCGAGCGTCGACTGTTTCAGACTCCTCGACAAGCGGGAAGACGATGAAAGCCTGCCGTCCGCTCTCGATCTCGCCGCGAATGAACCGGTAGGCGTCGGCACGCTGCCGCCCATCCACTCGGTACGTCTCGATCGGCTGTCGACCAGGCGGCATCTCATCGAGCGTCGATACGTCCAGATCGCCGTGCAGCGTCAGCGCCAGCGTGCGCGGGATCGGCGTCGCGGTCATGACGAGCACGTCCGGAGCGACACCCTTTCCACGCAGACTGGCGCGCTGCTCGACGCCGAACCGGTGCTGCTCATCAATGATGGCCAACCCGAGATTCGCGAATTCAACATCCTCCTGAATCAGCGCGTGTGTGCCGATCAGCAAGTCGATCTCGCCGGCTGCGGCCGCAGCGTACACGACAGTGCGTTGCGCTCCACTGACGCTGCCGGTCAGGAAGCCGATCCGCGGGCGGGAATCATCTGGCAGCGCCTCAAACACACGCTGCAGGCCGCGAGCGTGCTGCTCGGCAAGGATCTCGGTCGGTGCCATCAACGCAACCTGATAGCCATCCAGGATCGCGGCGTAGGCAGCCAGCGCGGCGACGATCGTCTTTCCCGAACCAACGTCGCCCTGCAACAGCCGGGTCATTGGTTGCGGCTGCGACATGTCGCGCAGGATCTCGGCGAGCGAGCGGCGCTGTGCGCCGGTCAGCGCAAACGGCAGACGCTCGTTTAGCGCGCTCAGCGCCTCACGATTGACGTTGATCGCCGTCCCGGGCTGCGATTGCCACTCGTGCTTGCGGCTCAACAGACCCAGCTGCAGCGCCAGAAACTGATCGAACGCGACGCGCTGCTGGGCGGCGCGCAGATTGGCAGCGGCGTCGCCGGTGGGACCCTCAACCGGGAAGTGGATCCACTCCAGCGCCTGCCCCATATCGAGCAGGCCTTCGTCGGCACGCAGGTCGTCCGGCAATGGCTCGACGATCAGCGCTCTCGTAGCATCGAGCGCGTGGCGAACCAGCGGTCGCAGGCCCTTCTGGGAGATGTTCTTCACCAGCGGGTAGACCGGGATGATGCGACCAGTGTTCAGCGTCTCGCTACCGAGGATCTCCCATTCAGGATTCTGCAGGACGAGATGTCCGCGCATCTGCTCGACGCGACCCGAGAGCGATACCGGCGTGCCGGGCACGAGCTGACGCGCTACCCACGGGCTGAACCAGACGGCGTGAATCCGGCCGGTGCCATCCGCGATCACCGCATCGACAAGCTCGCGGCCGGTCGCCGTGCGTCGCGTCTCGATCGAGGCGACGGTACCCTGAATCGTTGTCAGCCGGCCGAAGAGGCTGCTTGCGATCGGCTGGACGTTGCCATAGTCGATGTATTTGCGTGGGTACAGATGCAGCAGATCGCCGACTGTCTCAACCCCCAGCTGAGCAAGCGCCTTGGCGCGGCTCTCACCTACTCCCGGCAGCAGCCGAACAGAGTCAGCCAGCGACCCTATTCGCGCCGTCGGCTTCGCTGCGCGCGGCGCACGCCGGGCCGGAGCTGGCGCACGAGTGTCAGGCTTCGCGGCGCGGGGAGCGACGACGGGCGCAACCGTCGCCTGCATTGGTCGGTTGGTCAAATCACCGACGATCCGACGTGCTTCAGCAACTGCGGATTGGCGTTGCGGAGATGGAAGTTCTGCGTATTCCGCAAGAAGCGACTCAAGTTTCTGAATTCGATGTCGCATATCCGGTCCGGCGGACGTGAGCAACCGAGCCGTCCGCTCACCGACGAAGCGCGCAACACCGTTGGTCGCGGCATCGTCGCGGTAGCCTTTACGCTCTTCAAGCTGCAGGACCTTATCGATCTGGATAAGGTCGCTCGGGGTTTGGCCGTTGCGCCGCATGTCCATGCTGGAAGTGTTCGTGAGCCGTATCGCTGGTGTCAACCAGGCCGCTCTGACTGGTCGTCGGCGGTCTAACCTTGATACGGTGCGTGATATACTTGCAGCGAGTCTCCGGCCATAACGGACTGGCCGGGCTGCCGCATGAAACAGGCAGTCACGGTGGAGCGCCAGCGATGCAGGGCGTGACGCTGAATCGAGACGGAGAACGTGTATGCACTAGGAGGCACGACGTGGCAAAGAAGTCACAACAGCGGAGGCCGGTCAATCCAGCTCCCGCAACTGCAACAACCGATGGGCCACGCACCCGCGCAAATAGCGACGCAATTGCAGTCGTCGGGCGCGTGACCGATGCTCTTCCGAACGCAATGTTCGCTGTAGAGCTTGAGAACGGGCACAACGTCCTCGGTCACCTCTCGGGCCGAATGCGGAAGAACTTCATCCGCGTGCTGCCTGGAGACCGGGTCACTGTTGAGCTCTCCCCATACGACCTGACTCGCGGCCGGATCACCTACCGACACCGCTAATTCCCGCCCACACGGGTTCACTCGCCGTGGACTCCGAGCAACACCAGTTGCATCGGGGCTATCGCGCATTCACGAACCGGGAATCACTAATCGATACTCCTCAATTCCGCGCTCCTGGATCTTGAGAAGGGACAGGCTGATGCAGGTCGGCGTCTTCATGCGCACGTCCGAGGTCGACATCGACGAGCGTCCGATCCGATTTCGCGACATTTGTGCTCTGGCTCAGGCTGCCGAGGCGGCCGGCCTGGACTCCTTCTGGGTGCCAGACCACCTTACGTTCGACACGCCTGAGGGTGACGTGCTCGGCGTCTGGGAAGCCTACAGCGTACTCAGCGGGCTAGCGGCGGCGACATCCCGAATTCGCCTCGGTCCGTTCGTAACGGCATCGATCTTTCGTAACCCAGCGCTGCTGGCCAAGATCGCTGCGACGGTCGATGACATCTCGGACGGTCGGTTCATTCTCGGGCTGGGTGCCGGCAACTGGGAGGCGGAACATACCGCGTTCGGCTTTCCGTTCGACCACCGCGCGAGTCGGCTGCATGAAGCGATGCAGATCATCCGACCGCTGTTCCGGGATGGTTCGGTGAACTTTGAAGGCAAGTACTACTCCGCAAATACCCCGCACCGCCCGACTGGCCCTTCTGCGGGTGGCCCGCCGTTGTGGGTTGCCGCCAAGGGCCCGCACTTGACGCGCATTGCAGTGCAACATGCCGACGCGCTTATCAGCATCTGGCCGGCGACTCTGGAACAGGTGGTCGCCGAGCGCGACCGCATCCACGCGGCCTGCGCCGAGGTCGGCCGTGACGCTTCAACAATCTCACAGGTGATTGGCACGCACATGTATTTGCCGGCCGGTACGCCGAGCGAGATAGGCGATAACGCCATCAGCGGCAGCGCTGATGACATTGTCGGGAAACTCCAGTCCTTCGCCGACGCTGGCGTCGCGCACGTTGTCGTTGACCTGCGGCCGGATATCAGCGTGGCGGCAATTGAGGAGTTGGGCAAAATCGTCGATCGACTCAGGGGGTGACGCAGACCGTGTCCCGCTGCTGGAGCCGACGTTTCCTGTGATGAGACGAAGGGCGGGAAGTGGTCCCGCCCTTCAACGCTGAGACTGGATTGCGCCCTACGCCCACATCGCCTTTGCGGCGTCGCCTTCAATGCGGCCGTCGCCGCCGGAGAAGCCCATCGGCGCGCCATCGGCTCGCCAGCAGGCAGCGCCGTGCATGACGCCGGAGTCCTGATCGATGAGGATGCCGTTCATACCGCCGGCAACTTTCAGCGGTGTCTCAACGTCGTGGCCGCGCGATTCCAGCTCCGCCTTGAGGTCAGCAACTCCGGCGAAGCCTTCCTCGATCTCCAGAACTGGGCCGCGATCCCAGATGCGCGGTGCCTCGACCGACTCCTGCAGCGTCATGCCGTGGTCGATGACGTTGATGATGCCCTGCATGACTGTGCCGAAGATGCGCACACCGCCTGGCGTCCCGATAGCCATGAACGGCTTGCCGTCCTTCATGACCAGCGTCGGCGACATCGACGAGAGGATGCGCTTGTCGGGCGCGATCGAGTTCGTCCGGCCGGGGTTCGGATCCATCAGGTGCATGCAATTGTTCATCAGCATGCCGGTGCCAGGGACAGTCACCTTCGAGCCGAAGCCGCCATTGAGCGTCTGGGTCGTTGCGACGATGTTGCCGTCGGCATCCGCCGCGCAGCAGTGCGTTGTCGACGCGCCTTCGCCGTCTGGCGGGGTGGCCGCAATGTACTGCTGAGCCTTCGCCATGTCGATCTGGGCGGCGCGCTCTGCGCCGTACTCCTTCGAGGTCAGCCAGTCCAAAGGAATATCGGTGGTGGCCGGGTCCGCCATGTAGCGGAACCGGTCCGCGAACGCGATCTTCATCGCCTCACCGATGACATGCACGGTGTCAGCCGAGCCGAAGCCCATCTTGGCGATATCGAAGTGCTCAAGGATGTTCAGCATCTGGATGATATGCGTGCCGCCCGAGGAGGTCGGCCCCATCGAGACGATCTCGTAACCACGATAGGTGCCACGCACCGGTGGTCGCTCGTAGATGCGGTAATCCTCAAGATCATCCTTGGTGATCAGGCCGCCATTCCTGGCCATATCAGCGATGATCGCCTCGCCAAGCGGGCCGCGATACAGGTAGTCCGGGCCGTGCTGAGCAATAGCTTCGAGCGTGTTGGCGTAGTCGGTGCGAACAATGCGGTCGTTAACAGCCGGAACATTGCCGCCAGGCAGGAACACTTCAGCGCTGGCCGGGAAGCGAGAAAGGTTGTCGCGTTCCATCTGGATGAGCTGCGAGAGATAGGGGCTGACGCGGAAGCCCTGGCGAGCAAAGCGAATCGCCGGCGCCATCACTTCTGCGAGCGACAGCCGACCGTATTTCTCGACAGCGGTCGCCCAGCCGAGCAGCGTGCCACCGGTTGCGACAGCCAGATAGCCGGTGCTGTTGAGGTCACCGACAACGTCGTTATCGAGGTTCCCCGGAATCGGCTCGAACATGTCGGCGCGCGCACCGCGCGGCACGGTCGCGTAGTTGTCGATCGTCGTGCAGGTGCCGTCGGCCAGCCGGATATTGATGAAGCCTGCGCCAAAAATCGTCGTCATCATCGGCTCGACGACCGACAGCGCGAACATGGTGCCGATAGCTGCATCAACGGCATTGCCGCCCTGAATGAGGATCTCATTACCCGCGAGCGACGCCAGCGGATGATTCGATGTCACCATGCCCTTAGCGGCTGCGGCCGGTTGCTTTTCGGTGGAGCGTTGTGTGGTCACTACCATGTGCATTCCTTTCGGGACGTGGGGGACCTCACCCCCCGGCCCCCTCTCCCGTGGGGAGAGGGGGTGTCATGTATAGAGTGTGTTGATTGCCAAATGACGGAAGTCTTCGGCTTTCTTTTCTGGTGGCTGGCGATCTCATTATCGGCACCTGATCGTCCGTAATCAGGACACCCCCTCTCCCGTGAGGAGAGGGGGTCGGGGGGTGAGGTCGCCTAGCGCTCGTAGACGACCTCGCCGCCGATGATCGTCGTCGTGACGCCGAGATCGGCCAACGTCGCGGGGTCGACTTCGCGCGGGTCCTGTTCGAGCACCGCGAAGTCGGCCAGCATGCCGGCCTTGATCCGCCCCTTGATGTCCTCTTCGAAGGTCACGTAGGCGCCAGCGACGGTGTACATCTCCAGCGCTTCCTCGACCGTGACGGCCTCCTCAAGCGCGTACGACTGACCGCTTCCGGTCCGCTCAGTGACTGCAGCCTGGATCGACTTCATCGGCACGTAGGAGGAAACCGGGCAGTCCGATGAGAAGACGAGCGGAATGTTGCGATCGAGGAAGGAGCGGAATGGATAGGTGAGCTGAATGCGCTCCATGCCCAGGTGGCGGATGAAGCCGTCGCCGTACTCCAGAATGAATACCGGCTGGGTCACCGGAATGACGCCGAGCCGCTGGATGCGATCGAGGATGTCCGGGCGGCAGATGCCACAGTGCTCGATGCGATGGCGGTGGTCGTCGCGCGGGTGAGCGGTGAGCGCCTTCTCGTAGGCGTCGAGCACCCAGTCGATGCCGCGGTCGCCGATGGCATGGACAGCGATCTGATAGCCCATCATGTGGGCCTTCATCACGTAGTCCTCGAACTCCTCCTTCGGCATCATTGTCAGGCCGAGGTTGTCCTCGCGCGGATCTTCGAGGAACGGCTGTGTGACAGCAGCGGTGCGTCCGATTAGTGAGCCGTCGATAAACAGCTTGACCGGCCCAACGCGCAGGCGATTGCTGCCAAAGCCCTGTAGCACGCCGAGGCCATCGAGCTGATCGATCAACGTCTCGCGGATCATCATGCTGGTGCGCAGCTTCAGGACGCCTCGCTGTGACGCCAGCTGATAGGCGCGAACATGATCGGCTGTCAACGAACCTGCGTCCTGTGACGACGTGATGCCCGAGGCGACGTAGGCATCGTTGCAACGCTTCAGCGACTCAACGTAGTCCTCGACTGTGGGCACTGGCACCTGATTGCGAACGGCCTGCTGGGCCGTCTCGTGCAGCACACCGGTCGGCTCTCCGTCCTCATCGAGGACGTAGTGACCGCCTTGCGGATCGGGCGTGCCCTTGCGGATGCCGGCCAGCTCGAGCGCCTTCGAGTTGACGGCCGAGAGGTGGCCGGAGCCGTTGACGATCATAACCGGATGATCGGTCGTCGCGGCGTCCAGGTCGTGGCGGTTCGGGTGGCGGCGGTCGTCGAGCTTGTTGTCATCGTAGCCACGACCGAGGATCCACTGGCCTGCGGGCGTCTCAGCAGCCTTCTGACGCACCGCCTCAACGATCTCGGCGATCGTGCGGACGGCCGGGAATGCCGCGTTGATCTGGCCCAGCGCAGTGCCATAGCCGATCATGTGGTTATGCGCTTCGTTGAAGCCGGGGACCATCGTCCTTCCAGCCAGGTCAAAGCGCCGATGACCGCGCGGTAGCGCCGCCTCAACATCTTCGCGCTTGCCGGCCGCGACGATCACCTCGCCGACGACACCGACTGCCTCAACCTCCGGCTGGTTCGGATCCATCGTCAGGATCGTTCCGCCGGTAAAGAGTTGTGCGTCTGCTCTCACCCCTGATCTTCCCTTCCACAACTGACCTTGCACCTACAGGACAGGTGCTTCGCTCACTTAGCGTGCCTTCGCTGCGTCCACGGCAGCACGCAGATTCGCCTCGGGTGTCGCCACAGGAATCACGCAGCCGGGCGCAATCATCAGATGACGGTCATTCGTTTGCTGACGTGCGTCAGCGACTTGCGCAGCGACAGCCTCGGCCGACATCCCCGGGATCTCCTTCTCGTTGATCCCACCGGCCACGCAGCAGTCAGGGTAGTTGCCCTGAACGGTCTTCAGATCCGGGCCGACCGCGCGGTCATGCCAGTTCAGGACATTGCCGGGGTAGCCCGCCAGAATGTGAAAGAACGTGTTCGCGCCGTGGAGATGCACCATCGTCACCTGACTACCGGCACCAACGGCTTCTTCCATGACCTCAAGATCGTAATTGCTACCGAAATCGAGGTATTCCGACTCGGTCAGCATGTCTGAGGTCGCGAGCTGGCTGGCGAAAAAGACGCCATCCGCACCCGCCGCAAGCGACGCGCGAGTCACAGCGACCGTCACGTCACGAATCGCCTGAAGCGCCTGCCGGACGACATCCGGATCAGACCGCAGGTGATCGACCACGCGCCCCGCCGACATCTTGCTAGCGATGGTCAGCGGGCTGAAGATCGTCTGGAGCACCGGCACATCGGGGCCGACCGCTTCGCGCACCAGCGTGCACGCGTTAACGACCTCGGCGTTGAACCCGGCGTTGGCCGACACCGGCGCGATCTTCGCCCAGTCGGCAGCAGTCTCGATCGGATAGTGGGTCGTCTCACGCGTCCCGCCGGGCGCGCCCTGGTACTCGCTCTTCGCGCCCCAGTCGATCGTCGCGTAGTCACCCGGCGGCATTAGCTTGATGAAGTCGAGCTGATACGCCTCCTGCCAGGACTTCGTGATTGCCGCCAGATCAGCGGCTGACTGATCCTGGTTCGGGAAGTGTCGCCAGATGCTGACTGGCGGACGGTCGACGGCCTCGCCACGCAGGGCGGCGTTAACGCGCTCTCGCGGTGTCATCTGTTCGCTTGCCATATCGTCCCCTCTCGTCGTTCTCGGTGTCTCCTTCACTGAGACGCTGCGTTCTCAGTCTTGGTATCGAGTAGATAGCGCTCGTACCAGCTAATGACGCGGTTCATCAGATCGATCTGATGCTTGCGCTCGCGAATGCCGTGACCTTCGCGTGGGTAGGTCACGAACTCGGTCGGCACGCCGAGTGTGCGAAGCGCGACGTACATCTCCTTGCCCTGCATCGTATTGACGCGCTCGTCGGCCGCACCGTGCAGGATCAGCACCGGAGTCTTCACGTTGCGGATGTAGCGAATGGCTGAACGCTCCCAGAGCGGCTCCGGGTCGTGCGCTGCGGACTGCTCGAAGTAGGACAGATTGGCACTCGGGATGTCGCCGATCCAGTTATCGGCAACCATGTTCGGTAGCCCAGCACCCATGACCGCTGCCTTGAAGCGATCGGTCTGGGTAACGGACCAGGCCGTCATGTAACCGCCCCAGCTCCAGCCGCCGACACCGAGCCGATCCGGGTCAGCAATGCCGCGCTCAATCAGCGCATCAAGGCCCGTCATCAGGTCACGGAACTCGCCGCCGCCGATGTCCTGCGCGTTCGCGTTCATGTACTCGCTGCCGCGCCCGGTGCTGCCGCGCGGGTTCGGCAGCAGGACGGCGAAGCCACGCCCGGCGAGCATGTGCGCCCAGTCGTGCCAGCTCGCGTGGAACCAGCGCGACCACGCCCAGGTCGGCCCTCCGTGAACAAGCGCGATCGTCGGGTAGCGCTGCCCCTCAACATAGCCGTGCGGCAGATAGAGGATTCCACCGACCTCGACGCCTTCGTCACTCTGCCAGCGTGTTTCCGACGCCGTCCCCAGCGCAGCGGCGGCAATTTCGGTGTTGAAGTTCGTGAGAGTGCGGAGTCCACCGGCGCGACCATCGGCAACGTCGGCGGCAGCAATCGCCTCCGGCCGCTCGGTTGTCTGCCAGACGAGCGCGAGGCGTGAGCCGTCGCGACTGACATCGACCGGCATGTCCATCCAGCCTTCGAGGCCGGTCAGGACAGCGGACATCTCACCATCCCAGCTGAGGCGATAGACGGCGGCGTCCACGCCCTCAGCACCGCCAACTGACAAGGTCTCGCCGCCATCGGGCGAGAGCAGACTCTCAACCGTGCCGCTATAGCCTTCTGTCAGGCAGGTGAGTTCGCCGCCCTCAGTAGCAATCACGTAGACATGCTCGGCATGAACGACCTGGCCACCGCTGGAGCGGAAGGCGATGTGCTTGTCGTCCTTCGACCAGACGAGATCGACCATCGGCCCGATCCGCGTCAGAATCGTCTGCGGCTCACCACCGTCACGGGAGACGATCGAAAGCTCGTTTTCGAGAAAGAGATCGTCCATTCGCGCGTTTGGTGTCGTGCAGATCGCCAGCTGCGTCGAATCCTGTGACCAGCCGTAGTCGCGCACCTGCTTCGACTCTGGCGACACGGCGGAGGCGGCCCTGGCGTCCGGATCGATCAGCCAAAGACGCTGGTACTTCTGATCGTGATCCCAGACGACCGCGTCGTCCTTCTCTTCGATGCGCTTCTTTTCTTCCTCAGTCTCAGGATCGGTGAACAGCACCGAGAGTGTCTTGCCGTTTGGCGACCACTTCAGCCCGCTCATCGAGCCCTGCTGATCGAAAACGCGGATGCCCTCACCACCGTCGGCGTTCATCACATAGACAGAGCTCTTGCCACGCTCCTCGCGATCGGAGAGGAATGCGATCCGGCGACCGTCCGGTGACCAGCGTGGCGAGCGGTCGTTCGCAATGCCGGAGGAGAACTGGCGTGCTGTATTAGCCGACGTCGCATCAGCGTCCACGATCCAGAGCGCCGATTGCTCGTGCTCACCCTCTTTACTGGCCTCATCGACGACAAAGACGATCTTGCTGCCGTCCGGCGCGATCCGCGCATCTGATACGCGCTTCAATGTCGCCAGTTGCTCGGGCGACAGCGGCTTCGGCTCCGGGCTATCGTCGTTCACGAATCGAAGGTCCCTTCCGACATCGTCAACTATTCCGGCGCATATCGTCACCGACCTGCGCCGAGAGCGCAAGCAACAGGCATCTATCGCGTCTGTTTCGGCATTACCCTATCATCGACACCACGCTGCGGCGCAGACTGACGCGCGAATTCGATGGTGTATTGAAGGAAAAGCAATGCGCTGGACGTACAACGACATTCTGATTGCTCGTGATCGGCTGAGCGGCGTTGCCGTCCGGACGCCGCTGCTGCAGTTGCACGAGAGCTCATCCATCTGGATCAAGCCGGAGGTATTGCAGCCGATCGGCTCATTCAAGATTCGCGGTGCCTACAACGCGATCGCTGCCCGAATTCAAACCGGTCCACTCGATGAGGTGACGACGCTCTCGGCCGGCAACATGTCGCAGGCTGTGGCGTGGTCGGCCCGCCGACTCGGGCTGCGCTCGACAGCCATCATGCCAGCCGATGCGCCGGAGATGAAGAAATCAGCCACACGCGGCTACGGCGCAAGCATTGAGACGATCGCGCGCTCGGAAATCATGACGGCGATGCAGGATGGTCGCTTTAACGATCGGCCCGGCTTTATCCACCCATTCAACGACCCGCTCGTTGCAGCCGGCAACGGCACGATCGGCCTGGAAATCCTCGAAGATCTGCCGGATGTCGATACGGTGATCGTGCCGGTCGGTGGCGGAGGGCTGGTGCTCGGCATCGCCTCAGCGATCAAGGAGACGCATCCCAACGCGCAGATCTTCGGTGTTCAGCCGGTTGGCGGAAGCGCGCTGGCGGTTTCGCTAGCGGCCGGTGAGCCGCGCTCGACCCCATACGAGACGTTCGTCGACGGAGCCGGCGCTCCATTCGTCGCCGCCGACGCGTTCCCCGACTTCCAGCGCCTGCTAGCCGGTTGCCTGACCGTGACCGACGACCAAACGAAGTCGGCGCTGGCGCGTCTGGCCACCCGCAACAAGCTGCTGACCGAAGGCGCGGGAGCGCTGGCAGTTGCCGCCGCGTTGGCGCTGCCCGAAGAGCAACGCGGCAAGACGGTCTGTATTCTCAGCGGCGGGAGCATCGATCCCAATCTGGCCGCTGACATCCTGCGCGCCTACGCTTGAGCATTGCACCAATATGGAGGTGACGCTTGACGACCACTGATCCCACTCGTGACCTGCTCGCGATCAACCCCGCCGACGCCACAGACGCGACTATCGCTCGCTGGCTCGGCGCAATCGAAGACTCGCGCCAACGGACACTCACGCTCCTAAAAGGAATGGACGAGGCTGCACTCGACTGGCAGCGCGGCGATGAAAACTCTATCGGCACCCTGCTTTATCACGTTGCAGCGATCGAAGCAGACTGGCTATATTGCGAAGTGTTGACGCAGGCCTTTCCGGACGATGTCGTCGCACTGTTCCCGTGGGACGTACGCGACGACGACGGCCGTCTCACGCATGTCTCCGGTCGTCCACTCGCAGAACATCTGGAGCTGTTGGCCGAGATTCGGATGCGCCTGCTGGCTGCATTTCAGCCCATGACGCTCGCCGATTTCCAGACGCTCCGCGCACTACCCAGCTACGATGTCTCGCCCGAATGGGTGCTACACCACCTGATGCAGCACGAGGCCGAGCATCGCGGCCAGATCGACCTGACGCTAACAGCATTCGCGGCCGATGGCGCGCAGCAACCTTCCGCTTCGTCATGACGGAGATGACACTCGACGACTACGTCAGTCATCTGGAAAGTCGTGTATTCTCGCAGCCAGGATTCACGGTCAGAGAACTGAGCAGACTGATGAGGATGGTGTTATGACAAGCACTTCCAACGGGGAGCCGCGCTCCTACTGGCACGCGACAGCGCCACCGCCGGTGCCCTCGGCCGCGTTGCCGGACGCCTGCGACGTCGTGGTCATCGGCGGCGGACAGGTCGGCACCTGGACGGCGTACTGGCTGGCGCGTGCGGGCGCTGATGTCACGCTGATCGAGCGGACAGCGATCAGCTGGGGCGCAACCGGCCGCAACGGCGGGTTCGTCTCGGCTGGTCTGGCCGACGGGTTCACCGCCACCGCAGCGCGCATCGGTGAAGAGGGCGCCTGGGGTGTCTGGCGCATCTCCGAGCAGGGCCGCGAGATCGTGCAGCAGATCATTGCCGAGGAAGGTATTGACTGCGACTACCGCGAGAACGGCACGGTCGGACTGATCCTCGGCGAGGATGAGCTGGATGTGAAGCACGCCAGCGTCAATGAGCTCGCCTCGCACGGCGTGGCGATCGAAGCACTTGATCGCGCCAGCCTGCAGGAGCTCATCAGGACGCCGCTTGCGGACGAGATTGCCGGCGGTGTCTTCCATCCGCAGAACGCGCTGGTTCATTCCGCCAAGTACCTGGCCGGCGTCGGGGCGGCCGCCCAACGCCTCGGCGCGCGCTTCTGCCAGGCGAACGTCACTGAGCTGCAATCCGATGGGGATGGCACGCTTGTCGTGACCGAGCAGGGTACGGTCCGTGCTCGCAACGTTGTGGTCGGTATCAATGCCTGGACGGACGAGCTGGTCCCGGAGCTCACAGGATTGATCGTGCCGGTGCGCGGCCAGATCCTCTCGTATGAACCGATCTCGACGACATTCACGACCGGCGTTGGCGTCGCTGTGACGCCGACCGGCGAGTACTGGCAGCAGGCACTCGACGGCTCGATCGTCATTGGCGGCTGCCGCGATGACGCGCCAAATAAGGACGTTGGCGTCCGGGAGACGGTCCCGACGCCGGACGTCATTTCGCGAATTGCTGACGTCATCCCGCGGCTCTTCCCGCAGTTGAACGGCTTGAAGGTCGCTCGAAGCTGGGCCGGCCTGATGGCCTTCACGGCGGATTATCTGCCGGTCGCCGGGCCCGCGCCGGGCCTCCCGGGCGTCTGGGTCGCCGGAGGTTTCTGCGGCCACGGTATGCCGTTCGGCCCGCGCCTCGGCCAGCTCTTCACAGAAGCAATCACGACCGGCTCGACTCCCGACGCTCTCCGCCCGCTGAGTGCTGACCGCCCGACGCTAACGCCGGTCGTCAGTACGGTGTTCGAAGCCGTCGAATAGGGAGCGCATCCAACTACGGGCCCAGGTCAGCGTCGCTGGCCTGGGCTTTGTCATGTCACGCAACTGTCACGACTTGACATTACCGAATGATCATTTACGCTGGAGTTGTCCGAATCAAGAATCTGCTCATCGCAATGATCAATCTTGTGGTGTCGAGGAGAGGAGCATCTGCCGATGCGCGTTCCGATGTCGCTCCGAACTCTGTTTGTCTTCGCTATCCTGCTCAGTTCGGTGCTGTCAATGGGCGCCGCCGGACCTGCTTCTGCCGCAAATCCGCGCTTGCCGAAAGCGATTGATTACTGGGCGCTTGGCGACTCGCTGGCCGCTGGGACTGGCCTCGGCGACGATGGATTCGGGCTGGACCTTTCGCCGTGCAAGCGCTCGTGGGATCGCTCGTATCCACAACGCGTCGCCTCGGCCCTCCGCGCATCAATTCCGAATGTCAATTTCAGCAGAGATCAATTCCTCGCCTGCAACGGCGCGCGCATCACCTATGACGCGCAGGGCGCTGTCGATCGCTGCATGCAGCAGTTCTGGTGGAATCAGGACTGCAAGAACAAGATGCTCCACAACCAGGTCGATACCGTGATCCAGCGCCTGGAGCAGAACAAGCGGAACGGCATCGCGAAGCCAACGCTGGTGACAATCACCGCCGGGATCAACGACCTCGAATACTCCAGCCCGGTCACAATCTATCAGGCAATAACGTGGGGAGATGACTGGTTCAACTGGTATCTCCAGCAGCGCAGCGAGGGTGTTCGCCTGGGGCTGACGGCTGAGCTGGCCAGACTGTCGAAGTACCCGAACGTGACGGTCGTAGTCACTGACGTTCACAATCCGTTCAACACCGACAGCATCATCTTCCATCTGCCCGGCAGCCAGTGCAGCGTCGCGCCACCGCCGTATCCGGGCGCGGCGTCAATCGATTGCTACCAGCGCACTGAAGAAGCGGTGCATGCGATTAACCAGGCGATTTCGGTCGCGCGCAGCCAGAACTTCCGCAGCGGGCCGATCGGGTTCGCACAGCTCCACGACCTGTTTCACGGCCACGAAGCACCGCAAGCGACAACGCCTGCAGGCATCTCGCCGTGCGGATACGCGCCTCCTGGCGTTGGCGAGACGTGGATTCAGTATTCGACCGACCCCGCATCGAACTCACGCCCGTTCCTGTTTGACGGCCTCGCGCAACTCCTCGTCCCGGGCATTGGCCAATGGACTGGAGATTGCGTCCACCCGAACGACCTCGGCGCGCAACAGTTCGCCAACGCAGTGTCGGCAATCGCGCTGGATCTGGTCCACCAATAGCAATCCCGCGTGCCACAGCAAGCGCCGGATGCGGTATTCGCATCCGGCGCTTGTTGCGGAGATTCTGACTCGTATTCGGGCGCTGGAGCCGTCAGACCTTGTCCCGTTTGAGGAATCCGGTCATGCAATGGACCCCACCACCGGCCTTCATCAGCTCGCTGATGTCGACTTCGAGGACCTCCAGGCCGGACGCTGCATAGCGCTCGGCCGACTTGACGCCGCCCTTGGGCATCATGATCTTGCCCGGCTCCAGGGCCACGAAGTTCATAGGCATCAGGCCGTGCGCTTCTTCTTCAACGACCTCGACGATTCTGAAGCCGCGTTCCTGCAGCTTGCGGACGACCGGAGATGGTGTCCGATAAGGCCAGACGACGGCGACATCGGTGCTGGCCAGCGCCAGCACGCCGTCGAGGTGCATCGCACCCCAGGCAAGCTGAACACGAACGACTTCCTTTACGCCGATCTCGCGCAGCATGCGCTCGACTTGATCCGCACCGGCAGTGTTCGTGCGCAGCCCTTCGGCCAGGAAGCAGAGATCGTCGTCTACCCACAGGCAATCGGCACCCTCGAATGTGCCGGAGCCGTGGACCGACATCAGGATCGGGACTCCGGCGCGGCCAAGCGCCTCGGCGACGAAGCGCTCCTCGCCGGCCCGCACGGTCGAGGCGGGACGGGTAATGATTGCGCCTTCAGGGGTCATCAGCAGCAAGTCGCGGATGAACATCTGGTTCGGCTTGTCGTCGCGAGTGTTCTCGACGTAGTGGACTGCGACTCCGTTGGCCTCATACAGATCAGCCATCGCGTCGTGCTGGGATCGCGCCAAGTCCGGGTTCAGGTCTGCGCGCATCTGGACGGCATCGAAGTCCTGGATGTTGTCGAGTTCCGATCCCGGCCGATGGAGCAGGACGGCGCGGAGCCGACCGACCTCGGAGCCGGAGCCCCAGTCGCCCCACTGCTCACGCATGTCAGCGCGCATATCGTTCGTGCGTGGCGACCATTTCTCGCCACCGTAGGCAGCACTCAGGCTCACCTGTCCACCCCTCCCCTGTTGAATATGTCTACTCTGCGTTGGATGAATCTCGTCGCGGTCGACGGCGGCGGTTGCGAACATCCCGCCCAGGGCCCGCCAGGACTGTGATCTCGCTCGGCTCCAGCGTTACCGACTCGCCATTCTCCAGCCGAACGGTAACCGTCTCCTTCAGAATCTGCAATGAATGCACGTAGCCCTGCCCCTGCTCGGTCATCACTTCCTGACCGAGACGCGGTAGCCGCGTGCGAGCCTCACGATACTGCTCCTGCTCGAACGACAGGCAGCAGAGCAACCTCCCGCAGACGCCGGACAACTTCTCCGGATTCGGCGACAGATCCTGAACCTTCGCCATCGTCATCGACACGTCGGCAAACTGTGGTAGCCAGGTCGAGCAGCACAGCGGGCGGCCACAGCGACCGAGCCCGCCCAGCAGACGAGCTTCGTCGCGTGGGCCAACCTGATGCAGCTCGATCCGACAGCCAAAGTGCCGCGCCAGTTGGCGCACGAGCTCGCGGAAGTCGACCCGACCATTCGACGCGAAGTTGATCGTGAGCCGCGCACCATCAAATGAGTAGTCGGCAGAGATCGGCTTCATCGGCAGATTGAGGTCGCGCGCCATCGCAGCAAACGTGCGCAGGGCGTCGCCCTCCATCGCACGACGCTCTTCCGCCGAAGCCAGGTCCTCGTCCGTCGCACGGCGGATGACTGAGCGCACATCGCCATCCAGTAGTGCCGCGATCACCTGCTGCGGTGCGATGACGACCTGCGCAAGCTCGGCACCACGCGCGGTATCGACAACGACCCAGTCACTGGAATCCAGGTCAATGCCTTCCGGATTGACGTAGTAGGTCCGGCCCGAATCGCGGAATCTGACACCAGCCACCTGTCGCTCGCTGGTATCAATTGCCGCGCCTTCGATGGATGGCAGGGCGTGCTCGCAGCCATCGCAACCGCAATCGTTGAGCATCAGCGAGGCGCGGAATCGACCAGCGACCGGCGACAGGAGCACGCGTTCACGGAAGCGCCGGCGCGCATCTTCGACCGATGAAGGATGGGCAGTGCAGCTTAGTCCGGCCATTGCATCACCATTGCATGCAGCGCGATTCGCGCTTGTACGTTATTCGAAAGATCAATCAGGCACTGGCGGCTGGCGTTGAGCGCGCGATAGAGATCGCGGAGTTCGTAGTTTGCCGCCCAGCCAGCGAGTCGATCGCCAACGTCGGGATACGCCGTCTCATCTGCCAGACCAGCACGATACAGCAGAGCATCTCGCCAGACACCGGTGACGGCGTCCAGAAGCTGGAAGGTCTGCGCCCGATGGCGAGTGAAGTCACGAGCGATGACGCCAGTCAGCTCGACCCGACCGAGCGGGGTCGTGACGTGCTCGAAGGCAGCCTCGACAAGCTCGCGGTGACTCAGCCGCGCATCCTGCGACGCCGCCATCTCCAGCGCCCACCCGATTCGACCGTGTGCGGCGCGTGACAGCCGGTCGGCCAGTCCTGCCTCGACATCTCGCCCAACGAGCGCCGACAGGATCTGCCGTCGCGGCACACCGCCAAGCTCGATGACGCGGCAACGCGAGCGAATCGTCTCACTCACCTGCTCGGCGGATTCGGCCAGCAGGACGATCACGGCGAAGGGCGGCGGCTCTTCGATCGTCTTGAGGTAGGCATCCGCTGCAGTGCCGGTCAACAGACCGGCGTCGCCGATGATCTGGAGCTTCCAACGGCCGAAGATCGGACGGGTCGCAACGTCCTGACGAAGAAACCTGACGGCGTCGATCGACAACGCCTGCCGCGTAGTGGTCCCCTTTTTCGCCGAAATGACTGCATCTTGCCAGGCGAAATCGACAAACGTGACATCAGGGTGGCTACCCCGCTCGACTCGACGACAGCTCTCACATACACCACATGGTCGCGCCGATACATCGGCCGTGCAGTTCAGCGCGCGGGCGAGCGACAACGCCAGCGTGGTTTTGCCGACGCCGACCGGACCTGAGATGAGATAGGCGTGCGAAATACGACCAGACTCTACTGCGTCGGCAAGGGCGTCGACCTGCGTGTCGTGGCCAATAATCCCCCACCTGTCAGCAGCAGTCTGGCTCATGCTGCCCGAATCCGCTTCTTTGGCTTGGTCGGCGCCGAGAGCGACGAATCGACTTCTTCGCCCTCAGAGAGCGCAGCTGAAATCGCATCGCGCTCCTTCGTCGGGATGGTCGTATCGCTCTGCGAGAACTGGCGAACGTATTCGAGCAGCTCCGAGGCATGGAGGATCGGCTGCGTCGGCTCCTCGATCTTTACTTCGACGTTATCGGCAACGAATACAATCGCGCCGGTGGGGCTCACTTCAATGTTGCGCGACGCGAGGAATGCCTTCATCGCCTTGATCTGCTCTTCATTCTCGAACGTAGGATTCCCGAGCTGCGGGCCACCGAGCAGCAGCATCCGGCCGAGCGGATTGCCGAGCTTCCGCCAGGCCCCCTGCTTGACCTGGACCGAGCCGGTCACCTCACGCGACGTCATCGCCAGAATCCCATTTGGCATGATCAGCACATGGTCTGGTCGTCGACCCGGCATGTCCGGATAATGAATGAGCGTGTAGCGGTCGGTCAGACGCTCAAGATCCGCGTCAATAACCTCGTCGTTCCGAGGGCGTCGCGACCACCGTGCAAGCTGCTGCATGCCGCCATTGAAGAAGATGAAGCCGACCGCAAGGCCGACTGTTGCGAGGAGAAAGAGTGACGGATAGAGGAGTGTGATCACCCAGGAGCCGATGAGAAGCAGCAGCCCCGAAAAGACGATCATCTTGCCGGCGCGGCGACGACGTTTGATATATCCAGTATTGCGAACAATGCGCATGCGGTGCGTCAAGCCCTTTCCGGCCGATACCGACCGGCGCGTACTCCGGCACGGTGTTGGGGGTACCCGTGTTTGCGCCGCGGGCACAGCGACAGACGCCGGAGCGCGGCATCTTCTGCAGTCTAGCATGCCCCGCGCGGGGTTCCAACGCGGCGCGCTCAGAGGGACGCAGCCCGAGGTGCTTGCCTGATGATGCCGGATGTCTCAATTATCGTGGTGCACTGGAACGTCCCGGCGCTGCTGGATGACTGCCTGCGCTCGATTGCGCACGAGTGCGCCGCCACGCCAGACATCTCAACAGAGATGCTCGTTGTCGATTGCGCCTCACCGAGCGAGACACATCGGACGGTCGTCGCTCGACACGATGGTGTCAGGCTAATCGCGCTCGCAGAGAACCGTGGCTACGCTGCCGGGTGCAATGCCGGAATTGCAGCGTCTGACGGCCGGTTGGTGCTGCTGCTCAACCCCGATATCCTGCTCGAAGCCGGAGTGCTTGGTCGACTCTGCCACGCGTTCGAAATCGCCGAGCACATCGGCATGACAGCCCCCATCCTGCGCAACGCTGACGGCTCGCTGCAATCGGCCGGCTACGCGTTCCCGCGTCCCCACCACCTGCTGTTCGATCTTCTGCCGGTTCCGGGGCGGTTAATCGAGTCGCCGCTGAACGGTCGCGTGGCGGTCGGCGATGGCATGCTGCCGATCAGGATCGACTACCCGCTCGGCGCAGCGATGTGCGTTCGGCGACGAGCGATTGATGATGTCGGCCCGCTCGACGAGGGCTACGGTATGTACAGCGAGGAGATCGACTGGGCAAGGCGGTTCGCCAACCACGGCTGGACGACGCTGCTCGTCCCGGATGCGCGGATGGTCCACCTTGGCGGTCAGTCCACCGGGCAGCAGCCGACGGCAATGCGCAGCGCACTATGGGCCAGTCGCGCCCGCTACGGGAAGCGCTGGTGGAGCAAGCGCGATCGTCGCCTCGCGTCATTGATTGTGGCCGCCGGCACACGGCTACGCGATTTCGGCGCAGACGCAGCGCAACGCGAAGAGAATGCGCAGATCCGAAGCGCATTCAGCGAGGCGGCTGACAATGCGTGACGACCTGACGGCAATCATCCTCACGCTGGACGAGGAACAGCATCTGCCCGGTTGCCTCGCGTCGTTGCAGCGCCTTGACTGCGCGATCGTGGTGCTCGATTCGGGCTCTCGGGATAACACTGTCTCGATCGCGCAGGCAGCCGGCGCGCGGATCGAAGCGCGGCAGTTTGACGGCTACGCGAACCAGCGCAACGCGGCGCTGGAGATGGCGACGACTCCGTGGGTGCTGTTCATCGACGCCGACGAGCGCCTCACTCCCGACGGCTGCGCGGAGATCGAGGCGTTCCTCGACGGTGCAGCGAACGATGTCAGCACCGCGCGTATCCCGCGTCACAACATCGTGTTTGGGCGGGCGCTGCGCGGTGGCGGATGGTGGCCGGACCACCAGACGCGCCTGCTCAGGCGCGGAGAGGCCGTCTACGACGCGCGACGGCAGGTCCACGAAGTTGTGATCTCGTCGGGACGTACTGTCGACCTGGCGACGCCGCTGATTCATCTGAATTACGAGACACGTGCAGAGTTCGTGGCGAAGCAGCAGCGCTACACCGAGCGCTCCGCCCAGCAGAGCATCGCAGAGGGACATGTGCCGCGCCGGCGCGCCTACCTGTCTGCACCGGTTCGCGAGCTGGTCAGACGGTTCGTACAGCTCCATGGATATCGCGACGGAACTACTGGCTTGTTTCTGGCTTCTGTCCTCGCCATCGAGCAGGTGCGCTGGGTGCGGCTGTGTCGTCAGGGGGCGCAGTGATGGCGAGCTCGGTCGACGCCGTCGTCGTGTCGTACAACGTCCGACAACTCCTGCTGGAGTGTCTCGGCTCGCTGATAGCAGCCCGCGACGCCGGGGAGCTGGCGCGCATCATCGTCGTCGACAACGACAGCAGCGATGGCAGCGCTGATGCCGCCAGAGCGTATGATCCAGCGATTGAGGTCATTGAAGCGCCAAATGATGGCTATGGATCCGGAGCAAACATCGGCATCGCCGTCAGCGATGCTGACATGGTGCTGGTGCTCAATCCCGACACCGTTGTGCGTCCCGGCGCGATTGGCGCGATGGCGGGATGGCTGGATGCGCGCCCGGACTTCGCGATGGCTGGTCCTCGACTCGTCCGGCCAGACGGCACAACACAATCCAGTCGACGCAGATTCCCGCGGCCATATACGCCACTTTTCGAGAGTTCGCTCGTTGAAGAATGGTGGCCGGGCAATCCGGTTGCGCGGGCCTATCACCTGGCGGGGACGCCCGACGATGTGGAGCAGGAGGTCGACTGGGTCGTTGGCGCGGCAATACTCGTGCGAAAGATTGCAATTCAGCAAGTCGGAGCGTTCGATCCATCGTTCCGCATGTATGCTGAGGAGGTTGAGTGGTGCTGGCGATTACGACGTCACGGATGGCGAACAGGCTTTGTGGCTGCTGCTGAAATCGTCCATCATGAAAGCGCAAGCGCATCGCAGGATTTGCCGCGCCGCCTGCGCGAGTTCAACGACAGTCGAATTCAGTTGACCGAGCGACTCTATGGTCCCGGCTGGGCGCGAGTGATCGCTGCCGGAATTCGCGTCGACTACGCCATCCGGCTGCTGCGCGAGTCAGCGAAGTGGCTGCTGGGTCATCGTCGGGATCTGCGGCGCACGCGGATGCGCTTCTATGCGGACGCGCTACGGCGTAGTCCACAACGCCGGGGAGGCAGCTGATGGCGGGCACCCATGCGCTGCTCGTAACCGGCGAGTATCCACCGACGCCGGGTGGAATCGGAGACTACACCGTCAACCTGCAGCGCGCACTGAGCGATGCCGGCATTCGCGCAACTGCCTATGCACCCGCCGCTGGCGGCAATCCGCATGTCGTTGAGTACGGCGCGTGGGGCTGGTGCGCCGCCCGCCGAGTCCGGCGCATTGCCCGGCATGTTGGCGCAGACGTCATTCATATCCAGTACCAGGCCGGCGCGTTCGACATGCACCCGTCGACCAATATGCTCCCCTGGCTGCTGCGAAAATCGCATCCGGTCATTACGACGTTTCACGATCTCCGGCCGCCCTACTTGTTCCCAAAGGCGTCGTTCATCCGGCGCTTCGCGATATTGCGCATGGCTCGCACATCGTCGCAGGTCGTCGTGACCAACCCGTTTGATGCCGGCATACTGACGCAGGCAGGCATCGACATCAACGAAATCCCGATCGGGCCGAATCTGCCGGCACCGAATGCAGCCGCAATCCCGGCGATGGACACGGTCGGCTTCTTCGGCTTTCCGAGCCGATCGAAAGGCATCGTCGAGCTGATCGAAGCGATCGGGCTCATCGACTCGCGGCGGCGACCACGACTCCTGCTCATTGGCGATCTGGGGACGCCATCACCGAACAACGATCTCGTGGCGCTGGACGAAATCCGGCAGCTGGTGGACGAAAACGAGGTGACGCTCGATCTGACCGGCTACCTCTCCGCGCAGAACGCCAGCAACGCGCTGGCCGGCGTCGGGGCCATTGCGCTGCCGTTCCAGCGCGGCGCAAGCCTGCGAAGCGGATCGCTGCTGGCGGCGCTGCAGGCCGGCCGACCCGTCATTGCCACCGCGCCGCCACGTGCTGAGGCCCTTCGCGATCTCGCTGCGCTGCCGCAGCTGCTGTCGATACCACGCGGCGATACCGGCAGATTGTGGGATGCAATCGAATCAGCGCTCTCGTCATCGATCAGTGCTGAGCCGCTGCCGACACGCTACGACTGGTCGGCGATCGCCTGCGCGCACGGCAATCTCTACCGAGACGTGATCGACCGCTGGGAGCAAGACCGTCGATGACGGCCATCTCCCGACCTGATACGGCGCTCCAGCGCGCACGCCTGAGTGAAGCAATCCAGGCTCACGCGACGCTGCTTCACTATCTGGCACTATCCGTCATCGTCGTCGTCGGCGCGTGGCTGCGGCTGTCGGGTCTGCGACGTCAGAGCCTTTGGTTCGATGAGGTGGATGTCGTCGTCCGCGCGCAGCGTCCATTTGACCAGGTGATCCACACCTTTGTCGCCGCCGGCGAGAACGGACCTGTCTACAACCTGCTGCTGGCGGTCTGGATCAGGATTGCTGGAATCTCGGAAATCGCCGTCAGGTTTCCCTCGGCAGTGGCCGGCGTGCTGACGATCCCGCTGCTCTACATTCTCGCGAGGCGAGTGGCCGGTAGCCGCGCCGGGTTGTTTGCAGCCGGGCTGCTTGCCATCTCGCCGTACCACCTCTGGTATTCGCAAGAGGCCAAGATGTACACGCTCGTCGTGCTGGCGGCGGTTGCATCGAGTCTGTTGCTGGTAGAGGCGCTGGCTCGCAACCGCGCAATCTGGTGGGTCGGCTATGTTCTCGCAACAACGGCGATGTTCTATCTCCATGTCGCGACTGTGCTGGTGTTCGTCGGGCAGTCGCTGTACGTCGTCCTGAACCGGCGGCAGTGGCGCGGACGAGAGCGTGGCTGGCTGCTGGCCGCCGCGGCGCTGACGCTGCCATACCTGCCCATAGCCGTCTGGGCGATGCGCGTTGTCGGCGGCGGCGCGGCGACGTGGCAGCCGGACGTCAGCATCTGGGACGCGATGAGCATCCTCAGCATCAAGATGGCAGTCAACAGATCGACGACAGACATCGAACGCTGGGGTGCCGCGCTCTACGCGGTGCTGGCGATCAGCGGCGCATACGTGCTCTGGCGCAGACGCCTGCCACAACGCTGGTGGCTGCTGGTCGGCCTGCTCGTCATTGTGCCGATCGTCGGACTCTGGGCAGTGTCCCTGCGCCAATCGGTGTTTTCCGACCGCTATGCGATCGTGGCGCTGCCCGCCTATCTCATTCTGGTCGGCACGGCTGTCTCGGCAGCGCTGGCTTCCAGACGAGGATGGCTGCTCGGCGTGCTCGCGGCCTTCACACTGCTGACGTTCGCCTGGCAACCGATCCGCGATGTGAATCGCACCGACGCGGCGGTCAAGGAGGACTGGCGCTCGGCCTACGCCGATATTGCCCGACGCGGCGAGCCCGGCGATGTCATCCTCGTTCACCCCGGCTATATGCTCACGACGCTCGATTACTACTCGCAACGCGAGCCGCTGCTGAAGCAGTATCCGGTCGTCACGATTCCGACCTTCAAGGTCAAGTGGTTAACCCGCGACCTGATGATCCAGCAGATCCATGATCAGGCGGCGGGAGCCAAGCGCATCTGGTTCGTCCAGTCCCCGGATCGCATCCCGGCCGAGGACCCGGACGACACGCTGAAATCGTGGCTCATGGCGACCGGCACAATCCTCTACGACCACAAGGTGACCGGCGTCCGCATCACGCTATTCGAGATGCCGGCAGGCTGGTAGACCCAGCTCCTGGTGTGCCTAAGAGACACTAGGCTTCCCAGAAGAGTTCTCCCTTTTCATTCGCGTGCAGGTGTGGCTTACTCCCGTACGTACACGTACGTACACTACGCGGAGGGGGTCGCCGTCGAATGCGGGGCATTGTTGTCAGCTTGATACTGTTCCTGATTGTCACAGGAGTGCTCTTGCATCGCACCTCAGCGCAGGGAAATGGCGCAGCGCTGGCCACGCCGACAACGCCGACACTCATGGCCATCCCGACGAATACGCCAACATCGGCAGGCGCGACGCCAACTGCCCGGCGCACACTAAGCCAGGTCCAGACGCAGCCGACCCAGCCGGCGGCGACGTCGACGACACCCATCGCAGTTGCGCCGACAGCCGTGCCGACCGAAGCCGGCGAGCCAGCAGTGCAGACCGATGAAGCTGACGCGCAACACGCTGTCGAAAACGAGCTTGCGGAGGTTTCCCTCGCCGATGTAGACGAGGAAAGGCAGGAGGCTGCAACAGACGCTGACCAGCATCTGGCAAGCGCGGCCTCGGCAGACGACCCGCTGCACGCTGGCATCTGGGTCGATGCCATTCACACGATCGACGGTGGCGTGATGGCGATGATCCTGCCGGAGACGGCCAATGTCCGTTCAGCGCCAACAACCGACGCGCCGATCGTCGCCGAGCTCCTCGCCGGCTGGCCGATCACGCTCTACGGTGCAGAGACAGGCGAGATGGTCAGCGGGACAGATGTCTGGTATCGGACATGGTCGGGCAGCTACCTGTCGGCAGCCACTGTCGGACCCTTCGTTGCGCCGACGCCAGACGAGACGTTTACGGGGCATTGGGTCGATGTCGATCTGACGACCAACTACGCCATCGCCTACGTCGATTCGACGCCGGTCTACGCGGCGATCACGATCACTGGCAAGCCCGGCTTTGAGACACCGACCGGCGTGTACACCGTCTTTCGGCGCGTTGAATCAGACACGCTCGATAGCTCGACAACAGGCATCGCACCCGGCGACCCGGAGTCGTATCTGATCGCCGATGTGCCACACGTCCAATACTTCGCCGAGGGTGGCTTCGCATTGCACGCGAATTACTGGAGCGATCCGTGGGAGTATGGATATGACCGCAGCCACGGTTGCGTCAACCTGATGCCAGAGGATGCCGCGTGGTTCTGGAGCTTCCTCTCGCTCGGCTCGGCTGTCTCAATCCACTACTAGCCGATCTGCATCCGCACAAGCATCTGACGCAGGATCTGCAGCAGCAGGATAGCGAAGATCGGCGAGATGTCGATCATGCCGAGGCGCGGCACGACCGACCGGATCGGACCAACGATCGGCTCGGTCAGCTCATGGAGAAAGCGCGAAATCGGATTTGTGCCCTGCGGATCAACCCAGGAAATCAGCGCGCGACCGATAATGGCGTACGTCATTATCTGCAGGAACGTCGCCGCAATGTCGAAAATCAGCGCCACAAGCGGCACCTTACTGTCATGAGGCTCGAAATATAGAAGCGTCGGCGAGTAATACTCCACGCCGACGCACAAATCATATCAAGTTCCCTGCAACCGAACCGTCGCAGTCTGGCGGTTTCCGGATGCCTAGCGACGCTTTTGCTGGGTCGCGCGACTCTTTTGCCGGCGACGGTGGCCGGACTTGACGATCTCGCCCTCGAAGCTATCCTCCAGGCGCCCTCGATGAGTCCGGCGGCTGCGATCCACCTCATCGCCCTCGACTGCGGCCTGATCCCAAATCAGCTCGGCGTCACCGATATGAACGGTGTCCCCCGGCTCGACGCCAAGCTCCTCCAGGCGGTCGGAAATTCCTGACGCCTCGAGAATGCGCTGGAATCGATCGGCAGCATCGTCGCTGGAGAAGTCGGTCATCGCCAGAGTGCGTTCGATCTTCCGGCCGGTGACCGAGAAGTGATGACGCGAGAGACGCTCGGCCTGCCAGGCGTCGTCGTCTTCCGAATCGATCGTGTAGACACGCCGACTCTCGGGCGGCACCAGATCGACGAGCTTCGGGATGTCGCGCAGGCGCTCATTGATCGCGTACATCATCTCCTGCACGCCCTGACCGGTCACGCCGGAGATCTCGAACACGCGCTCAACCCGGCCATCTAGCGCCTCATGGAGCAATGGCAGGAGTACCTGTGTATCCGGCAGATCGATCTTGTTGATCGCCAGGAAGCGTGGCTTGTCGCCCAGCTCTTCAGAATAGGCACGCAGCTCCTTGTCGATGATGTCAAAGTCCTCGATCGGGTCGCGATCCTCCAGGCCACCCGAGCCGTCGATAACGTGAAGGAGCAGGCGCGTGCGCTCGACGTGCCGCAGGAACTCATGGCCCAGGCCAACGCCTTCGGCTGCGCCTTCGATGAGCCCGGGGATGTCGGCCAGGACGAAGGTTTCTCCACGACGCCCTCCGACCTCTACGACGCCGAGATTCGGCTCCAGCGTCGTGAACGGGTAGTCAGCGATCTTCGGCTTGGCAGCGCTAGCCGCAGCGAGCAACGTCGACTTTCCGGCGTTCGGGAAGCCGACTAGCCCGACATCGGCGATCAGCTTCAGCTCCAGTCGGATCCAGCGCTCTTCGCCCGGCTCGCCGAGCTCAGCGATGCGCGGCGCCTGGCGAGTCGAGGTCGTGAAATGCGCGTTTCCGAGGCCACCCTTACCGCCGCGAGCGATGACAAGCTCATCGCCCGGCTCGACCAGGTCGGCGATCGGCTCGCCGGTGTCATCGTCAATAACGATCGTGCCGGCCGGTACGTCAATGTAGACGGACTCGCCGCCCTTGCCATACATGTTCTGGTGACGACCAGGCTGACCATGTCCGGCGCGGAAGTGCGAGGTGTACTGGAACGCAAGCAGAGTGGCGACTTGCGGATCGACGCGCAGGATGACATCGCCGCCACGGCCGCCGTCCCCGCCGTCAGGCCCGCCCATCGGCACGAACTTCTCGCGCCGGAACGACACGACGCCGCGTCCGCCGTTTCCTGCTGTTACTCGAATACGTGCACGATCGACGAGCAACCGTCAGTCTCCTTCAGCGCACTGCTCCAATGTGCGGTCAATTGCCGCAGCAACAAGCCTGCCACAACCGGCCTCCCCGCACCTGACTGCGATTGCGTGGGAGGGCGTTACTCCAGATAATCGCGCAACTGGCGCGACTTCGTTGGATGGCGCAGCTTCCGCAGGGCTTTGGCCTCAATCTGACGGATGCGCTCGCGGGTGACGCCGAACTCCTTGCCGACTTCCTCGAGCGTCCGGCTGCGTCCGTCCTCCAGACCGAAGCGCAGCTCCAGCACGCGGCGTTCGCGCTCCGAAAGCTGGCTCAGCACGGTCTCCATCTGCTCCTTGAGCATCTGCTGGGAGGCAGCGTCGGCCGGAGCGAGCGCCTTCTGATCCTCGATAAAGTCGCCGAGGTTGGAATCCTCTTCCTCGCCGATCGGCATGTCGATCGACACCGGCTCCTGCGAGATCTTCTGGATGTCGCGCACCTTCTCCGGTGTCAAATCCATCTCGCGAGCGATCTCATCAGAGGTCGGTTCGCGACCAAGCTCCTGCTGTAAGCGGCGCGAGGTGCGGATCAGACGGTTAATCGTCTCGACCATGTGGACGGGGATGCGGATCGTCCGGGCCTGGTCGGCGATCGCACGCGTGATCGCCTGGCGAATCCACCAGGTAGCATAGGTCGAGAACTTGAAGCCCTTGTGATGCTGGAACTTTTCCACCGCCCGAATCAGGCCGAGGTTGCCCTCCTGAACGAGATCGAGCATCGACATACCGCGACCGACGTACTTCTTGGCGACGCTGACAACGAGGCGCAGGTTCGCTTCGGTGAGCTTGCCGCGCGCCAGATCGCCGCGCACGATCATCTGAGCGTAGGTCGCGGCGATTTGCGGCGACGCCGAGGCGAGCAGGATGACGGCCTCCTCCTGATCGAGCGTGGCGTCCGGCGCTTCGATACGCTGCTGCACCTCGCGCGGGAGCAGGTCCCATTCGACGCGCCTGCGCCGCAGCTCTTCCTCCAACGCCTCCGATGTCATACCGAAGCTATCGGCAACGGACTTCAGCAGCGCCTCCGGGAGCTGCGTTACCGGCAGGACTGCCGCAAGCATCCGCGGCTTGGTCGTGGCGGGTTGATCGGGATACGCCTCCGAATACAGCACATCGACGTAGCGCCAGCCTTCGGTGAAGGCGAAGAAGATCGAACGTGCGATCTGCTCAGTCGAGCCCAGCACAGTCGCGGCAACGCTGTGCTCTTCGCCCTCCGGATTGCCCTCATTGATCTGATGGGCGACGCGCACCAGATGGTCGCGCTGCTCCATGGCCCGAGCAAGCTCAACTTCCTGCTCAGCGGTCAGGAGTGGCACACGTCCGATCTCGCGCAAGTACATGCGAACGGGATCGTCGAGGCTGACGCCGGACAGGTCGATATCGGCGAGACGCGTTTCAAACAGAGCATCGAGAGAACTGGGCTCTTCCTCAACCTCGACGAGGTCGGAATCGCCATTCTCGGTGCCTGAAGAAGGCGGGCTGTCGCGTGTAATCGCGATACCGATCTCCGCTAGCCGAACCTCAATGGCGTCAACAGTCACGGGGTCAACATCGGGATCCACCTCTTTGCTGAGATCGTCCCAGCTGATGGATCCCGCGCTGGTGGCCATCGCGAGAACTCTCTCGACGACCTCCGCCCGGACCTCAGTGTCGTCGCTCAACGCATCCTGCGCGGGTATCGCGGCCGACTGCTTCGCTGTCGTTTCGGGTTTGCGTGGTTCGAGGTTTTCGTCTGGCACGGGCGCTCTCCCTGGGATTACCTGGGGCGGTGCAAAATGGGTGTGACCTCGGTTGTCATGGTCGGTGCGGTCAGGCCGACCCTGATGGCGGCACTTCGAGGACATCGCGCCGGAGCAGATCTTCGACAGTCTCGCGGCGCTGAACGAGGCGAGACTCACCATTTTCTATGAATACAACGGCCGGACGGTACGCCTGGTTGTAATTACTGGCCATAGCCAGACAGTAGGCCCCCGAAGCCGGGATTGCTAGCCGGTCGCCAGGGCTCAGCCGCGGCAGGTCAACACGCTCGATCAGTATGTCGCCGGATTCACAGTACTTCCCGGCAATCGTCACAGGGCGAAGATCGCCATCGCCGGGCCGCGCGACGAGTTCCGCAGTATACGCCGCTCCATACAGCGCCGGGCGGATATTGTCCGCCATTCCACCGTCCACCGACACATACGTCCGGATACCGGGAATCTCTTTCCGGGATCCGACAGTATAAAGCGCAACGCCGGCTTGTCCAACAATCGTCCGGCCTGGCTCAATCGTCAGAACCGGCGCAGGCAATCCATGCTGCACGATACATTCCCGCGCGCATGCGCCGAGTGCAGCGGCATACTCCTCGATACGCGAGTCCGGATCTTGCAGCTCATAGGGAATGCCGAGGCCACCTCCCGGGCTGAGCTCCTCAATCTCGACGCCGTGTTCGTCGCGCATCTGCGCGCCGAACACAAAGAGCGTCTCGACCGTGTCGACGAATGGGTCGATCTCGAATATCTGCGAGCCAACGTGGGCGTGGAAGCCGTTCAGGCGCAGACCAGGCACAGCCATGATCCGCGCGACCGCCTCGGCAGCCTGACCGTTCTCAATTCCTAAACCGAACTTCGAGTCGGGAATCCCGGTCTTGCGATAGTCGTGCGTGTGGACATCGATGCCGGGGTTCACTCGAATGAGAACCGGCTGCGGTGTCGTGCGATCCTGGGTGAGATCTTTCAGCCACTCGATTTCGTCGAAGTTGTCGATGATGATCGTATCGATGCCGGCATCCAGCGCAAGCGCCAGCTCGTCGGGTGTCTTGTTATTGCCGTGAAAATGGATGCGCTCGGCCGGGAATCCGCACGCCAGCGCGTACGCAAGCTCGCCGCCGGATACGACGTCGAGCCACAGCCCCTCTTCAGCAATGATCTGGAGCAGCGCGCGCGAGAGCCCCGCCTTGCCGGCGTAGACGACGCGCGGACGATCCCAGGCACGGTTGAGCGCCTGGGTATAGCGGCGACACTGCTCGCGAATCGTCGCGACATCGAAGACATACAGCGGTGTTCCATACGTGTCGGCGAGCGCATCGAGCGACACACCATCAATCGTGAGGCAGCCGTCCGCATCTCGAGTCGCTGTCGTGGGCCAGAGCATCAATCCCCCTTCGCCGCACCATGGTAAAAGCAGCCGAATCGCCACTCCGACCGGCTGCGGTATCGAGTACCGCCTGTTGCGCTCGATTCTCGCAAAGTGCGCGAAAGTATACCGCCATCCGCGATCAGCCGGTGATTCACAAGCACAACGCAGGAGTTTCGTACACTACTGGATGGCGACGGCTGCGGAATGTCGCCAATTCGAGTAGTGAGCGGAGAAGCACGGTATGGCGGAGGAAACAACGGCCAGGACGCGAGTCGAACGCGACTCGCTTGGCGAGCTGAACGTTCCGGCAGAGGCGTATTACGGCGTCCAGACAATGCGCGCCCATCACAACTTCCCAATCAGTGACCTCCGTTTCCCTCGCCGCTTCATTCGCGCGCTCGGTGAGATTAAGGGCGCAGCCGCGCAGGTCAACAGCGATCTCGGCCTGATCGATTCGCACCTTGCCGACGCGATCGTCGCTGCGGCTACTGAAGTAGCTGATGGCAAGCTGGACGATGAGTTCATCCTCGACATCTTCCAGACCGGCTCGGGCACCTCAACGAACATGAACGCCAACGAGGTGATCGCTTCGCGCGCGAACGAGATCCTGGGCAAGGAGCGCAACAGCACGACGCCCGTTCACAAGAATGACCATGTCAACGCCGGACAGTCCTCAAATGATGTGATCCCGACCGCGATCCACCTGTCGGCGCTGGCGGCCATCGTCGAGGATCTGTTGCCGGCCCTCGATCGCCTGCACGCCTCGTTGCTAGCGAAGTCCGAGGAGTTCATGCCGATCATCAAGACCGGCCGCACGCACTTGCAGGATGCGACACCGATCCGCCTCGGCCAGGAATTCCTCGGCTACGCCGGCCAGATCGAGCGCGGCAAGGATCGAGCGAGGGTCGCCATCAACGAGCTGCGCGAAGTCGCGCTCGGTGGAACCGCTGTCGGCACCGGCATCAACACACACCCCGAATTTTCAAAGCGTGTCTGCGCGCTCATTTCGAAGCAATCGGGCGTTGAGATCGTTGAGTCCACAAATCATTTCCAGGCTCAGAGCACACTCGACGGCGTCGTGGCTGCCAGTGGTGCGCTGAAGACGATTGCCGTGTCGTTGCTGAAGATCGCGAACGACATTCGCTGGCTCGGCTCCGGCCCGCGCGCTGGAATCGGCGAGCTCGAGCTGCCGGCCGTCCAGCCAGGCTCGTCGATCATGCCGGGCAAGGTCAATCCGGTCATTGCTGAATCGGTCGCAATGGTTTGCGCTCAGGTTATCGGCAACGATGTCACGATCAACATCGCCGGTCAGTCCGGTAACTTCGAGCTCAACGTCATGATGCCGGTGGCTTCCTACAACCTGCTGCAGTCGATCGAGCTATTGGCTACCAGTTGCTCGAACTTTGCCGAGCAGTGCATCGATGGGCTGACGGCCACCACACGTGGACCCGAGATGGTTGAGAAGGGCCTGATGATCGGCACCGCGCTCGCGCCGATTGTCGGTTATGACGCTGCCGCCGCGATCGCGAAGGAAGCAGCGAAGTCGGGTCGCACGATCCGCGAGGTTGCCCGCGAGCAGACTGATCTCTCCGATGAAGAGCTGGATCGCGTGCTGGATCCGTCGCAGATGACTGAGCCAGGAACCACACTCGCGGCTGGCGGCTGATCGTTCGAGGCGTATGCAAACGGCTCGCGATGGAGTCCCGCTGAGGCCCGCCTGACCGCTGATAGGCGGGCCTCTTTCTACTGGCCGCTCGCTGTCCCGATTGCGCGGCGCAGCCGGGCTGGCGCTTCTGGGACGGTGTGCAACCGTTCTCACAGCGCGACGGGCGCACGCCGTTGTGTGTCCGCCGAGGCTTCCTGCGGCGCTGGTCACCGAGCGAAACCTCCACGCGAACAGTACGGGATTCGCGGATCAGTCCGCATCGTATGAACTACGTATTTCGAACCGGGGTCATTGCTGTGTCAGATGAGGCCACGCTCGACGACAATACGCGTCGCGGCAGCCCGTGACGAAACCTGGAGCTTTGCGTAAATCGACGACAGGTGGGTCGTGACGGTGCGACGGCTGACGTCCAGCGTTCCGGCGATCTCAGCGTCGGTCAGCCCATTCGCGACGAGCTGCATCACTTCTGTCTCGCGTCGCGTCAACGCCGGAAGTGTCACCGGCTGGGTTCGTGCTTCGGTACGCTCGTTATATGACAGCCACGCCACTGATCCGAGACCTGTCAGAATGCTCATTGCCGCCTCGCGCGTCTTCTGAGCCTGCTGCGCTGAGGGCAGCTGCCCTTGAATGCGGCTGAGAAGCAGGAGACACAACCCCTCCTCCAGGAGGTTGTGGCAATGGCGCGCAATCGTCAGCGCCGACTCGATCTCCGAGTGCGCCTCGGAGATTCGCCCCCGCATCATTAGCGCGAAGGCGAGCGTGCGCTTCGCGGTGGCCAACGTCGCCGGTCGACGCGGTGACAACGAGTGCTGGATGGCGTCTCGCGCGAAGACCTCAACATCCTTCAGCGAGCCAGCCATAATGGCCTGAATCCCGCGCGCGATCGCGAGCTCGGCGCGACCAACCACGGAGCCACTCCAGGCGATCCAGCGTTCCAGCGCCTCCACCCAGGCGGCAACGCCATCTGCATCACCGCTGAACATGGCATCGAGGACAGACAGGTACATGAGGCGCAGGCTGGTGGTATAGATCTTTGAGCCAGGTTCAGTCGCCGGGCCAGCCGGCAGAGCCGCGACAATGATTCGTGAGAACGCTTCGCTATCTCCATTGTGTACAGCCAACTCAGCGAGAACAGGAGCCGCGATCCAGCGCAACGCCTCCGACGCGTAGACGCGATCGGCGGCCTCTCGAGCAGTGTGCCAATCACCGTCATTCAGGTTCACGAACATCGTCGCGATGTCTGCGAGACGCACGCCACCCGGAAGATTATCTGTGGCGTCCATCTCAATCATCCGCGAGAACAGCCAGTCACGGCGGACACGGTTGTCGGAGGCGTACGGCGTGACGACGTGCATAAACTCAGCGAGACAGGTCCAACCAACCTGGACGTTATTCCCAACAGCTGCAAAGGTTTGCTGCGCGTACTCAAACAGAACGATTGCCTGATCGGGCTGTCCGAGCATCGCCAGGCTGGCCGCGCGTCCGGCGTATCCATCGGCAATCGGGTGACGGCTTGCCTTCGGCTGGCCATAAGATCCCTCGCCACTGCTTTCGACGAATGGCGTAGACAGCTCGATGGCCTCGCGATAGCGGCCGGTGAGTGCATACCAGCCGATCAGCGTGCCGCGATGCTCACCGCGCTCACGCGATCCGAACGATTCGACCAACTGCAAACTCTCGAACTCGGTCTGGCTGAGGGATTCGATTTCGTAAATTGCCGCCGCCATCTCACGTACACCAGCTGAAATCTGCCCATTCCAGCACTTGAGAAATCCGAGGTGGTAGCGTGTCCCGGCGCTGAGCGTGGCATCGCCGATGTCGAGGGCCAGCGCCCTGGCGGACTCAAGCAGCTCGATCGCACGACTGAGGTCGGTGAAGCGCAGCAACACTGCAGCGCGGTAGATCATCCAGCCGGCTGCCTGTGCCTGTCCGTCGATCACCCGTGCCAGGCTCGATGCTTCCTCAAGACGCAGCGCGGCAGTCGACCAATCTCCGCGCTGCTGGGCGCGCTCTGCAGCACGCAGCAGCCAATCCAGCGCCTGAGGGTGCCGCCCCCAGAAGAGGTGATGCGCAACTTCCTCGATCTCCGGCGCGGCAACCTGCGACAGATGCTCTCCGATTTGCCGATGCAGTTCGATGCGCCGTGAACCAGCCAGCGTCTTTACAAGTGACTCGCGTGCCAGCGGATGCGCGAACCGGATGGTGCCGTTTGCTTCCTCAGCCAGCATACCGACGGCGATCGAACGGTCGATGGCTCGGCGAAATGCAGCGTCATCCAGCCCGGCGAGCTCGCGCCACAACGTGAATTGGCTGGCCCGCACCCGATATCCAAAAACCGATCCAACTTCCAGCAGCGCTTTGCCATCATCCCCAGCGCGTGCCACCAGCCCGTCAACAATGGAGTGCGAGATCGGCGGCACGATGACGCGACTCAGATCACCGAGCCGCCAGTGCGAGTTGACTCCATCACCTGTCCCAAGAATCCCTTCGCGCTGGAGCGCATTCAGGAGCTCATTCGTCGCAAGCGGATTCCCCTGCGCGTAGCGCTGCATGTAATCCGTCAGCCGTTCCAGATCGACAGGCGTCAGCGGAAACGACTGCGAGATAACGTAACGCGTGGTTTTCTCGTCGAGCGGCGGCAGAACGATTTGCGTAGCATCAGTCTCGCGAAGTAACGCAGGAATCTGAAAGTGAAATGGGCTCGTGGGCTCGCGCTCATTGTCGCGATATGTCGCGATGATCAGGAGTGGCACATGCCGCAATCGGAGGGCAACGCGCCGTAGAAGAGTGATGCTATCGGCGTCGGCCCAGTGCAGATCGTCCACGAAGAGAATCGTTGGCAGTGAGTCGATGACATGGATCAACCATGCGACAATGCGATCCGTCGCCGCATCGCCAAGGCCGTCGATGTCACCGCGCCCAGGAAATACAGCATTTGCCACACGCTCGGTCTCGAAACAGAGTTCGTGCCAGAGCGACAGCGGAGGTGGAGATTCTAAGTCGAGACATGTGCTGGCGAAGACTTGTGCATCTGCGTGGCGATCAAGAAATCGACGAACAAACATCGACTTCCCGATACCAATCGTCCCCCCGACCAGAACAACGCGACTGCGCCCGCTCTTGGCGATCCGCCAGGCATCTTCGAGGATGCCAAGCTCACGCTCGCGGCCAACAAATTGCGCGTCTATCCTGTCGGGTTCATCAGACATATGTACTCACTATGCTACTCGGGATCAGGATGGTGCTGTCCTAGCATCCAACATTGCCTCAAACAACGTGCGAGAGACAACTTGCTCAAGCGACCAGACAGCGACGCAGGATCGATTATCATCTCGGTCACCGCTGAAGAAGAGACGAACGTCGGGTCAGCCGGATAGGAGCAGAACATGACGGATTCTGAGATTCGCGCAGAATCGCAACCCATACCAGGAGAAGCGATCATCCCGGCCGACCTGCCATTTCGCGTCAATCCCGGGACTCGCGTGCATCTTAACGAGCTTGACCCTGACGATACAGGCGACGTTGACGGCAAGAAGGCCGCGAAGAAGGAGCTGAAGAAGCTCACTCAACGAATCATCAGCCTGCAGGAACGACTCTACGCTGAAGACAAGCAAAGCCTGCTGGTCGTCCTGCAGGCGACCGATACGGGCGGTAAAGACGGAGCAATCCGCGGAGTTTTCAGCGGCGTCAATCCGCAGGGATGCCGCGCCTGGTCCTTCAAGGCCCCATCAGATGAAGAGCTAAGCCATGATTTTCTGTGGCGCATCCACCGCCGCACGCCGGCGAGAGGAATGATCAGCATCTTCAACCGCTCACAATATGAGGATGTCCTGATCGTTCGCGTTAAGAACCTGGTTCCCGAGCAGGTCTGGCAGAAACGATTTGAGCAGATTAACGAGTTTGAGCAGATGCTGACTGCCAATCGCACGACGGTCCTGAAGTTCTTCTTGCATATCTCAAAGGACGAACAGAAGGAACGCCTCCAGGCGCGCCTCGATGACCCAGATAAGCACTGGAAGTTCTCGGTTGGTGACCTGAAAGAACGCGGCCTGTGGAACGAATACCAGGTTGCATTTGAGGACGCGCTCAGTCGCTGCTCCACCGACTACGCGCCCTGGTTCGTCATCCCGGCAAACCACAAGTGGTTCCGCAACGTCGCCATCGCCCGCACGGTTGTCAAAACACTGGAAGCAATGAACCCGCAGTTCCCGGAAGTGACCGAGGATCTCTCCGGCGTGGTGATCCCCGAATAGCGCACAGACAGATGACTACTGAGACACCTGAGCTGGATCCGCCCCTGCATCGATCAACCAGGATGCGTTCAGGCCGCCCGACACTGGCTGAGCTGGAGCCTGACGAGTGTCAAGGAACAATCCGCCGCGCCCGATACTTGAGCCGAAGCCGGTCTGAATCTCGCGCCGCGACTCCCCGTCAACGCTCGCGCCATTCAGCATGGCCAGACGCACGCGCGCTGCATGCCACGCTGGAGTGGCAATGTGCTGGACGCAACCCCACGGCACGCTGAACCGCTGGATGACACGATCGCCGCTCTCAACGACACCACGAATCGCGAGGACGCCGTCGACTGTCGCGCCTCGTGCACGAACTACCGTCCCATATGGCAACAAATCGTGTTGGAGCACGGACTCCATCGAGACACTGTCGAGGGCTCCCGCAAAGGTCATCACCTGGTCTGTGTCGACGATGATGACGACCGTGCCGCAGGCGATATCGGCGAGCATATTCGCAACGGCAAGCAGAACGACACCGTCGGGCTGCGTTAGCCAGACTGGCGGCAGAATAACCAGTTCCGGCGCAACAGCGATCTGCGCGAGGATCGACCGGGCCGCATCGACCAGGTTGGCGTCAGGGAACACTCCCAGCGAGTCCATATCAGCGATCAAGTGGGCGACGACCTGAGGCGGCTGCCCACTCTCGGCACTGATGACAACAATCTCCGAGCGCTCTACATCGTGCTCGAGCGCAACAACCGGAACGTCTCGCGCATGCGCGAGCGACTGGCAGGCCGCTGCAATCGCCTGGCGACGATCGACCATGCGAACTGATGTCGCTGCAAGGGCATCAGCGTGCGTCACCACGAAGATCGGATCGCGCTGAATCTCGGTCGGTGTCATGCCGGTCTGTTGAGCCAGGCTCTCGGCGAGGCTCTCGACTGCGGCGGATAGCGACTCTTCGCGCGCGCATTCCGCAAGGCCGATCAGACGCATCTGCCGCTCAACGGGCGCGAACAATGCCGATCGTAACCGATCAGGCCGCTCCTCAATGACCAGCGCGACGGATGGATTGCTCACCATGCCTGCCAGACGTACATGCCGATCGCCACGATAAGCGCAAGCGCGATGAGCAGCGCGAGGATGAAGCGAGACGACCATCGAGTATGACTGCCGCTCGCCGGAGCGACGGCAACGGGCGCGGGGTTGTCCGCTTCGGCTGCGACCCAGACGGACGATACGCTCGGCGGCGAGATTCTTGATGCGAGAGCCGGAATGGCGTCGTCATCCAGATCGTCCGCATCGTCGACATCATCCGGCAGGTTCAGGTCAACCGGCGCGTCGCCGGAGTCACGCAACCAGTCCGGTAGCGCGTTGCCGGCGGCGTCGCGGCGATCGTTGTCGGACGGCACGAGATGCCTCCTGTCAGCGTCGAAGCTCGGCGGAATCCAGCCAGAGTGTCACCGGACCGTCGTTCACGAGCGCGACCTGCATATCAGCGCCAAAGATGCCGGTACCTACGCGGATACCGGCGCGGCGGAACTCCTCGGCAACGAAATCGACCAGCGGTGACGCATGGTCGGGTGCAGCCGCAGCGACAAATGATGGCCGCCGTCCCTTGCGAACATCGCCATACAGCGTGAACTGCGATACAAGCAGAATCTCGGCGTTGACGTCCTCAGCAGCCAGGTTCATCTTGCCAGCATCGTCGGAGAAGATGCGCAATCCGGCGATCTTGGTGGCTATCTGGCGCGCCTCCGCCTCAGTATCGTCGCCATGCACACCCAGCAGAACGAGCAGCCCTTGCCCGATTTCGGCGATGCGCTCACCGGCAACGTCGACCGACGCGCTACGCACCCGCTGTACTACTGCTCGCATGAATCGTCTCGCTCCTCAAGCATCACGATAGCCAATGCCGCCAGCCCCTCGCCGCGCCCGATCGCCCCGAGCTGCTCGTTGGTCGTCGCCTTCACATTGACGCGATCGACGGGCAAGTCCACGAGCGCAGCCAGGCGCTGCCGCATTTCGGCGCGGCGGGGTGCGATCTTCGGCCGTTCACCGATGATTGTCAGATCGACATTCACCAGCCGGAATCGGGTCACAACGAGCGTGAGCGCCTTTTGCAGGAGGACGCCACTGTCTGCATCGCGCCAGCGCTCATCACTCGGTGGGAAGTGGTCGCCGATATCGCCCATGCCTGCCGCGCCGAGGATCGCATCCGTCACGGCATGCAAAGCAGCGTCGGCGTCCGAATGGCCGTCTAACCCCGTCTCACCCGGAAGCTCGATGCCGCAGAGAACCATCCGCCGATCGGGAGCGAAACGGTGGATGTCGTAGCCGATACCTGCGCGACTCATAGTGTCCCTTCAGCGGTTGCGGCGACGATCGCTCGTGCGATGGCAAGGTCAAACGGCCAGGTGATCTTGATGTTGCGTGGGTCGCCCTCGACCAGCGCAACTGGATATCCAGCCGCTTGGAGCATACCGCCTTCATCAGTCGGGCTGCTCTCGGTTGCGAGCGCGGACAGGAGCCATTCGCGGCGCGCAGCCTGGGGTGTTTGTGCAGCGGCCAGTTCGCTACGCTCGACGATTCCGGCAGATTCTCCTGTTGCGCTGCGCCGATGGAGCGTGTCGCTGACTGGCAAAACCGGGATGGCCGCACCGTGTGCTCGCGCGGCATCAATGACGCGGCTGACAAGAACTTCGGAGAGGAGCGGACGGGCAGCGTCGTGAACGAGAACAATGTCGGCATCCGCCACACAGAGCAGGCCCGCGCGCATCGAATCGCTGCGCTCTGCCCCGCCGAGGCAGGTCAGGACATCGCTATGTCCGGCGGCATCGAGCAGCGCGCGGCCCTGCTCTATCGTGTGCTGGCCGAGGACGACAACGACTATGTCAATCGCGGGATGGCTCCTGAAGCACTCAGTTGACCAGAGCAGCAGCGGACGACCTGCCAACTCCAGAAACACCTTCTCGTGGTCACCAAACCGCCTTCCGGAACCGGCAGCAACGATGATCGCCGCAGTGGTTTGCGGTTGATGCTGTTCAGATGTGTCGGTCATGGTGCTTCGTCCCTCGTGCATGAGGCGTCGGAGTGCGTGCGTTCTTGTCCACCGTGGATGCAGATCATGAGGTTGGCGGCAGTCTAGCAAAGCGCTCGTCTGTCGTTCAACGATTCGCAGCCTGGCGGCCCGGCTGGTCGAGCGCCGCCAGGACTGCCTCCAGGACACCGTCCGGCAGATCGACTGCGCCCAGCTCGCGACCCGCTTTGAATCCCTCGCCATGATAGTCAGAGCCACCGCTCACCAGCAGGTGGTGCTGCGCGGCGATCGCAGCGATCGTGCTGCGCTGCTCCAGCGAGTATTCGCCGTAATACGCTTCGATTCCGGCGAGGCCGGCAGCGATAAGCTCCGGCAGATTGCCAGGGAACTGCGGCGATGTCAGCGGGTGCGCATGGAATGGCAGGCCGCCGGCGCTGCGAATGAGCCGAATCGCCTCGACCGGCGTGAGACGTTGCGAGGGTATATAGCCGGGCTTGCCGTTGCCGATATAGCGCTCGAACGCCTCGCCGATTGAGCCAACGTAGCCAGCCTTCATCATCGCAAGCGCGACATGCGGTCGTCCGATCGAGCCCCCGGGAGTATGCGGTTGAATCGACGCGCGATCGAGGTCAATGCCGATCTCGCGCAGGCGCGCCACCATGCGATCGATGCGCGTCCGCCGCGCCTCGCGCAGGCTTTCCAGCGTTCCCTGCAGCGTCTCATTTGCCGGGTCGATCCCGTATCCGAGGATGTGGATCTCACCGGGCTCGACATCGGTCGAGAGCTCGATACCGGGAATCAGACGGATTCCGAGCTCATCGGCAGCCGCGTGGGCAGGCTCAAGCCCGAGCGTCGTGTCGTGGTCTGTCAGGGCGAGAAGAGAGATCCCCCGCCGATGAGCCTGCCTGAGCAGGTCGGCGGGGGAAAGCATCCCATCCGAAGCGGTGGAATGAGTGTGCAGATCAGCTCGGCGGGTGCCCGCTGACATCAGCGTACGGTCGGCGCTAGCGCGGCTCGACGATGAGTCGAATCGCCGTGCGGTCTTCGTCGTCGATCGTCACATCAATAAACGCCGGCAGGCAGACGGCCTCGATGCCGGTCTCCAGAAGATAATCGCGCGCGATGGCAACAGCCTTGACGGCCTGATTGGTCGCTCCGGCACCAATCGCCTGCACCTCGGCGCGACCCGACTCGCGCACGACACCTGCGATTGCGCCAGCGACGGCGCTCGGTCGCGACCGTGCCGAAACCTTCAGGACCTCACCGTTGCGCTGCTCTACTTCGACAACCGGCTTGGTTGTGGTAGCGACAGCACCGTCTGAGTCCTCCCAGGCGGCCTGGTGGTTGCCGATCTCGGGCTCGACGTAAGCCTCTTCATCTGGCGGGAACTTCGCTTCCGGGTCGATTTTGATGTCGCGCAGATCCAGCTTGCTAAAGAACCGATCCATGAACTTCCTCCATCAGGGCGGCAATGCCGCTCTGTGCCAGTAGCGATGTTACAAAGTGTGGGTTGCAAAATGAGCGCATGTGCGTGATTGTTCGTTTACTCCAGGCCCTACCTCCGTCACTGCATTGGATTGCGGTGGGAGACTGATCATATGATTGTCGGAGAACGACGCAACTTGGCTACGTCTTCGTCGCGGTGCTGGGCTGCGAAAGCGCGCGACCACCTCGACCTGATCCGACACCATTTTTTTTTGCGCGAGAAGCGTCTCGCTACCGTGGAGCTATACCATCCCCCATTTGACGCCCTTCCCCCGACTGCGGCGGCATGTTGCGATGGTCTTCACAATCGCATCCATTGTACGCAGTCTGACGTCAAAGTAGTCATACCACCCTATCGCGAGGGCCGTCAACTGCGAAGAAGTGGCTTGTAGACGCAAAAACGCCGCGGTCAGATTGACCGCGGCGTTTCGCAGGAATCATGAATTGTCTGACGCTAGCGAGCGTAGTCGATCGCGCGCGTTTCTCGAATAACCGTAACCTTGATCTGGCCCGGATACTCAAGGTTCTCTTCGATCTTCTTGACGATATCGCGCGCCAACTTTGCCGCTGCGAGGTCATCAACCTTCTCAGGCTGAACCATGATCCGTACTTCGCGACCCGCCTGGATTGCGAAGCACTTCTCGACCCCATCAAACGAGTTCGCGACCGCTTCGAGCGCCTCGAGTCGCTTGATATAGGTCTCGACCATTTCGCGCCGCGCGCCGGGTCGAGCGCCGCTGATTGCGTCGGCTGTGGCGACGATGAACGCCTCCACAGTCTGTGGCTCTTCTTCGCCGTGATGCGCGGCGATCGCGTGGACGATCCGCGCCGATCGTCCGAGCCGTCGCGCGATGTCAGCACCGATAAGTGCGTGCGGCCCATCGACCTCGTGGTCGACTGCCTTGCCGATGTCATGCAGCAGACCCGCGGTCTTTGCAACATTGACATCAGCGCCCAGCTCGGCCGCCAGTGCTCCGGCGACCAGCGAGACTTCCAGCGAGTGAGCGAGGACATTCTGTCCGTAGCTCGTGCGGAACTTCAGCCGCCCAAGCAGCTTGACCAGATCCGGGTGCAGACCCTGGACATTCGCCTCGTAGGCAACCTTCTCGCCCTCCTCGCGCATCACCTGCTCGAGCTCGAGGCGCATCTTGTTGACGACTTCCTCGATTCGGGCGGGATGGATTCGACCATCGTGGATCAGCTTGAGGAGCGATCGACGCGCGATTTCGCGGCGGACCGGGTCGAATCCGGAGAGTGTCACCGCTTCGGGCGTGTCATCGACGATCAGGTCACAACCGGTTGCTTGTTCAAGCGCCCGGATGTTGCGGCCCTCGCGCCCGATGATTCGACCCTTCATGTCGTCACTCGGTAGTGGGACGACCGACACGGTCGATTCGGCGATGTAGTCGGTGGCGATGCGCTGGATCGTCGTGGCGAGGATCTTTCGGGAGCGGCGGTCTGCTTCCGCCTTGGCTTCCTGTTCGAGCTCGTGGACGCGACGATTGAGGATGTCGCGGATGTCGTCTTCGGTTCGTCTGAGGAGAACGTCGCGAGCCTGATCGGTTGTCAGCATGGCTACTCGCTGGAGCTCTTCCTCCTGACGGGCCTGGAATGTCTGAAGCTCGGCTTCGCGTTCGTCGAGCTCCTTTTCGCGACGCTGAAGGTTGCGATCCCGTCGGTCAACCTGTTCGTTCTTCCGGTCGAGCTGCTCTTCCTTCTGCTCGATACGCCGCTCGATGCGTTCGATGTCGCGGCGTCGGCCGGCGACTTCACGATCCATCTCACTTCTGACCCGGATCGCTTCGTCCTTTGCCTCCAGGACCGTTTCACGTCGCTGCGCTTCGGACTCGTCGATGATGCGCTGCGCCTCCAGCCTGGCCTGACCGATCATCGAGGTTGCACTCGATTGCAGGTAAAGCCTCGTCAGTAATGCTGCGAGAGCGCCGCCCAGCACCGCGGACCCGAGCGCAATGAGAACGTAGATCATTCTCGTTGCTCCTTGTTTCCGTAGTGGGCTTCAGTTGGTAACGTTCGGGAAACGCACTGGCCAGATCCAGTGCGTCGCTTGATCGCGGATCAACCGTTGTTTCAGGCTGAACAAGTCAAGCGGTATCCGATTGATCTTAAAAGTGTACATCAGGGAGTGTCAAACCAGCCATGTACGTACGCGGGAGAGTTGAGGATGCTTTTTGCGTCCCAGGCCATTATCACGCGGCGTACATATACGCGAAGGAAGGCGCAGTATGCAGCGATTCAAGCGTCTGGTGAGTCTCGCTATGCTCGCATTTGGCGCACTCGCAGTGCGTGAACAGCTTGAGCGACCAGCGGACGAGCGCACCTGGCATGGGCAGATCTACGGCGTCCCATACGAGTTCCGACCGCCGACTCTCGCCCGCGTCCGCGAGCGCCTGTGGAACCCGGACGATCCGCGCATCTTCGTGCCACACGTCTGGGGCATTGGCTGGACAGTCAACCTCTACGCAGTGGCCCGCCGGTTGAGGCTCATTCAAGCCTCATAAGCGCTGGCGACATTGAGCTAATCGGGGGTATCAGCAACCTCGGTCTCGGGAACCCGCTCGACGATAAGTCGTGCAATGCGCAGCCCATCGAGCGCTGAGACTCGCAAACGCAAGCCATCGGTCACGATTTCGTCGTTGATCTCGGGCTTCCGGCCAATCTGACCAAAGACAAAGCCGCCGATCGTATCGAAATTCGGATCGTCGATCGAGGTGCCCAGCCGGCGGTTGAACTCGCCAATCAGCACCAGTCCGTTGACGGACGCCGAGCCATCTGGCGCGACCTCGATGTCAGTCTCTGGCCGCTCGAACTCGTCCTGCATCTCGCCGACAATCACCTCAAGGATGTCCTCAAGCGTCAGCAGACCGGCGGTGCCGCCGAACTCGTCGATGACAATCGCCATATGGACGCGCCGCGCCTTCATATCAGCCAGGAGCTCATCAACCGGCCGGCTCTCGGGAACAATCAGCGCTTCGCGGGTGATCTCGCGAATATCGAAGGGCTCGCCCTGGTCGCGGCGCAGGGCGCGGAAGATATCTTTGACGTAGACGATGCCGACGATCTCGTCGATTGTGCCCCGATAGACCGGGAATCGCGAGCGGCCCTCGCGGGCAACGAGCGCGGTCAGCTCCGGCAGCGTCACATCAGCGGGCACGCCGACGATCTCGGTTCGTGGGACCATCACCTGATGCGCTGTCAGGTCCGCGAAATTGAAGACGCGGTGGATCATCTCCTGCTCGCTCTCGTCAAGCTGCCCGCCTTCAGCCGATGCTGTCACCAGCATCTCCAGCTCTTCGACGGTGTAGACGAGATGCCGCTCGCCCTCGTAGCGCAACCCGAGCGGACGCAGAACCAGCTCGGTCGCCCAATAGACGACCCAGATAAACGGGCGGAAGATGATCGAAACCAGCTCGGTGACCTGCGCCGTCGCCAGGATGACCGGCTCCGCGCGCTGGAGCGCCAGCATCTTCGGCACTTGCTCGCCCAGCACCAGGTGGAACAGCGTAATGAGCGTGAACGCGAAGAAAATAGCCAGGCCGTGCGAGGTGATGAAGACGATGCGTTCCGGCAGCACCGATTCGAGCGCTGGGCCGATCAGTCGCGCCAGCGTTGGCTCGCCTACCCAGCCAAGACCCAGGCTCGCCATTGTGATACCAAGCTGGGCTGCAGAGATAAACCGGTTGGGATCAGCTAGTGCGCGGCGGACGATCCGCGCCAGCATGTTGCCTTCGGCTGCGAGCTGCTCGATACGCGTTCGGCGCACGCTGACTAGCGCAAACTCCGCAGCGACGAAGAAGGCATTCAGACCGACCAGCAGCAGCACGACGAGCAGACGCCAGGCGATATCGATCATCGGGTAGCAACGGCCTCACTCTCTCGCGTTCGTTCGCGGCTGCCAGCAGTATACTTGAGGGTAACCTGCAACTCGCTCCGGCAGCCTGCCGGGACAGAATGAGTGTCATGATTCCACTACAGCTCACGCTAAAGAATTTTCTCAGCTATCGAGATGAAGTTTCGATCGATCTTTCGCCTATTCGCATCGCGTGTCTCTCTGGAGACAACGGTTCGGGCAAGTCTGCCCTGCTCGATGCGATGACCTGGGCGCTGTGGGGCAAAGCGAGATCCAACAGCGACCGCGAGATCGTGTCGCTCGGCGCGACCGAGATGGAGGTCACCTTCGCCTTCCGGCTCGGTGATCGCGAGTATCGCGTGTTCCGCCGACGATCGCTTACCGGCGCAGGCAAGCACACATTGGAAGTCGATGTTCGCGCAATCGGTGATTCGATCTGGTCGCATATGACCGGCGATTCGGTCAGCCATACACAGAAGAAGATCAATCATCTGCTGTCGCTCGAGTACGACACATTCGTGCATTCAGCGTTCATCCTGCAGGGCAAGGCGGACGCATTCACTGAGAAGTCGCCCTCCGACCGGAAGAAGATCCTCGGCGAGATCCTGAACCTGCAGGAGTACGACGCGCTGGCCAAGTCGGCGCGCGATCGCTCCAATACGCTCGGGCGCGAGCTGGCGGCAATCCACGGCCAGATGGCAGAGCTCGACGATCAGTTAGTGGTTCGGGCGGCTGTCATCGAAGAGCTCGAAATCGCGATGATCCGACTGACCGATCTCGGTCAACAGCTCGATCTCGCGGAGCTCCGCGCCCAGTCGCTGGCTGTTCAGCTCCGCGAGCACGATATGTATCAACAGCAGATCGCAGAGACGGCTCAGCGCGCGGCACGTGAGACCAGTCAGCGCGATGCTGAACGAGCACGACGCGATCAGCAGATTCGAGAACGCGACCGGCTGGTCGAGACTGTCGCGCACGAAACCGACATCGAGCGGGGCTGGGCGGACCTGCAGCGCTGGCATGCGGAAGTCGTTCGCTTGAACGAGCTGGCCCGCATGGACCAGGAGTATCAGCGCATCGTTCACGAGGCCGAGCGCGAAATCGACGCCGAGCGCGCCAGCATCCAGCGCGCGGCGGATCGACATCTGCAGGCTGCACAGGCAGCCCGCGAGGCACTCGCGCTCTGCGATCAGCAGCGGACCCAGCTCGCCGAGCTGACCGAGCGCATCAATGCAGCCGGCGATATCGAGGCCAAGCTCACGAGCGTCACGAATGACCTCGACGAACTGCTCCGGACGTACCACGAGCTCGATTCTGAGAACAAGCAGCTGATTCCGCAGATTGAAGAGATCAAAGCGAATATCGAGCTGCTAAAGGTGGGGGATGCGGATTGCCCCACCTGCCGCCGCCCGCTCAGCGAGCACGACCGTGAGCATGTCCGTGCTAATTGGCTCAGCGACGACACGCGGCTGCGCAATCGCGTCAGAGATAACCAAGACCGGCTGACGCAGATCAAGACGCAAGGCGAGCAGCTTCGCCGAGAGCAGCAGGCACTCGACAAGACATCGCGGGCGATCGCCGGGGATCGGGCAATTATGGCGCGCATTTCCGAGGACCTCAAACGCGAAGGCTCAATTCGCGAGCAGCTTATGGCGGCTGAGCAAGAGCTGGTGACGACAAAGAAGATCCTCGCCGACGACGCGTTCGCAGAATCGGCGCGTCAGCGCCTTGGCAGTGCCCGAAGCGAGCAACAAAAGCTCGGATACGATGCCCGTGCAGCCGCCGTGGCAGCCCAGCGTGAGCGCGAGCTTCAGCCATACGCCGAGCAGAAGACGGCGCTGGATCGCGCGCGGGCCGATATCGCCCGCTGCGATGCCGTCATCGCCGAGATGGACAAGAACATCGCGGCGCTGGAAGCCAACCTTGCCGAGACAAGCCGGACGCTCAAGGTGCTGAGAGAACACCATCCAGTCGACCCGGATCTCCGCGCACGCGTCGACGCAGCGAACGACGAGCTCGGCCGTCTCAACCGCGAGAAGACCGCGCTGCTGCAGGAGCAGGGCCGACTCGAAGGTCGCATCCGCGAGCTGGATATCCTGCAGGAGCGCCGCGACGAGCTGGATAAGAAGGCGACTCAGGTCGAGCAGGATGAGAGCGCGGCGAAGATCCTCAGCGAGGCGTTCGGACGCAACGGCATTCAGGCGCTGGTGATCGAGAGCGTGCTGCCAGAACTCGAAGACGAGGCTAATCGGCTGCTGCGGCAGATGTCCAACGGCCAGCTGGAGGTGTCGATCCGGACACAGAAGCAGGCATTGTCGACAGACAAGATGATCGAGACGCTCGACATCGAAATCCGCGACGAAGCCGGCAAGCGTCCGTACCAGCTCTACAGCGGCGGCGAGGCGTTCCGCATCAACTTCGCGGTGCGGGTCGCGCTCTCGAAGCTGCTCGCTCGCCGAGCTGGCGCAAGCATCGACATGCTCGTCATCGACGAGGGATTCGGCACCCAGGACAGCCAGGGCCGCGATGGGTTGATCGAGGCGCTGCGCTCGATCGAACAGGACTTCCAGACGATCCTCGTCATCACCCACATCGGCGAAATCCGCGACCTCTTCCCATCCCGCATTGATGTGGTCAAGACAGACCGAGGGTCGCAGGTGACGGTCGTGTAGACGCAGAGAATCTGGACCGCTCCGAGAAACCGGTTCGGCATGTGAGCGCTGCCCATCTTCCATGGAGTGCGCTAGCATACGAGTCCTGATCGCCCGCCGACACAGCTCGCCCAAGGTGAGGGAGACGACGCATGGCTATTGCACCCGTACCTGTCCGCACATCGAACCGGCCGCCGATCCTTGCCCGCCAGGCGGCTATCGCATCCGGCCATTACCTCGCGACAGAGGCGGGTATGCGCATGCTGCGGCAGGGTGGCAATGCGATTGATGCGGGAGTCGCGGCCGGGATCTGCATTGATGTCCTGCTACCGGACCTGTGCAGCTTCGGTGGTGTTGCGCCGATTATCGTCTACCACAAGGCCAGCGGCGATCTCGTCTCGATTTCCGGTCTGGGCTACTGGGGTCGGTCAGCGAGCCTGCAGCACTACCTCGATCACGAGAACGGCGAGATTCCGGTTGGCGTTAAGCGCTCGGTCGCGCCGGGCGCACCGGATAGCTGGCTGACGGCTCTGGCGCGCTACGGCAAGCTGACGTTCGCCGATGTCGTCCAGCCGGCGATCGAGCTGTGCGAAGGCGGGTTTGTGATGTATCCGTCGCTGCATCGCAACATCTCCAAGGAACGCGATCAGATTGCGCAGTGGTCATCCACGTCAGCGATCTTCCTGCCTGATGGCGATGTTCCGAGCGTCGGCACGGTCTTCCGACAGACCGATCTGGCAATGACGTTCCGCCGCATGGCAGCTGCTGAGGCACAGGCCGGAGGAAGAGGGCGCGCTGCTGGCATCGAGGCAGCCCGTGACGAGTTCTATTCGGGCGAGATTGGCAAGCAGATCGCGGAGTTTATCCAGACAGAGGGCGGCTTCATCGATGAATCCGATCTGGCCGAGTTCCACTCTGAGATTGAGCGTCCGCACTCGGTGAGCTATCGCGATCTTGAGGTATTTGCCTGTGGTCCGTGGTGCCAGGGACCGGTCAATCTGCAAGTGCTGTCGATGCTGGCCGGCGAGAACCTGGGCGAGATCGGCCACAACAGCGCCGATTACATCCATCTGGTCAGCGAGGCATTCAACCTCGCGTTCGCCGACCGCGAACGGTACTACGGCGACCCGGAGTTTACCGACGTGCCGATGGACATCCTGCTGTCAGCGGACTACGCAGCAGCCCGCCGCGCGCAGATCGACATGGCTCGCGCGTTTGGAGAAATGCCGCCAGCAGGATCGATCGACGGCTTCGCGGCACAGCAGTCTCCGGCCGGCATGCGCGCTGCTGCCGCGTTGCAGCCGGACACGTCGTACGTCTGCGCCGTCGATGATGAGGGTAACGCGTTCTCCGCGACGCCGAGCGATGGCATCGGAAGCACACCGATCGTGCCCGGCCTCGGACTGGTCTGCTCCGGCCGCGGCTCGCAATCGTGGCTCGATCCGCAGCACGCGTCGGCCCTCGCGCCGCGCAAGCGACCGCGCCTGACACCGAACCCGGCGATGGCGTTCCGCGACGGCCAGCTCTTCATGCCGTTCGGCACGCCCGGCGCGGACATGCAACCGCAGTCGATGGTGCAGGTGCTGCTGAATGTGATTGATTTCGGCATGGACGTGCAGCAGGCGATTGAAGCGCCGCGCTTTGGGACGTTCAACTATCCCGAGTCGTTCTGGCCGCACACGTACCGACCGGGCCGCCTGAGCCTTGAAGGACGCATCGCGCGTGAGGTGGGAGACGAGCTTGCCGCCCGCGGACACGACGTTGAGTGGTGGCCAGAGTGGACGCGCATCGCCGGCAATGTCTGCGCTATCCGCGTTGACCACGCAGCGGGTACGCTTGAGGCCGGAGCTGACGCGCGCGCCGAAGCCTACGCGACGGGTTGGTAGCGCCGGAGCACAGCGATCGGCCGCAGCAGGAACGAGGCGCATGGATCGCGACACACGTTTGACATTGAGGTTGATTGGCCGCGACCGCGCGGTTTCAGCGCGGTGTCCGCAATCACGCCTACCTCATCATGCGGCCCGTCGAATCTGCTCGACTGTTCCAGTCGCTGTCGCGACGCCTGAGCCTGTCCTATGACACCAGTCCGCCGCCAATACCTCGCGATCAAGCGCCAGTATCCCGACATCATCGTCTTCTTCCGCCTCGGCGATTTCTACGAGACGTTCGATGGTGATGCTGAGACAGTTGCCGAGATCCTGGGGATCACCCTGACCTCAAGGGAGATGGGCAAAGGCAACCGCATTCCGCTGGCCGGCATCCCCTATCACGCCGCAGAGGGCTACATCGCACGGTTGCTGGCGGCGGGCCACAAAGTCGCCATCGCCGAGCAGATGACCCAGCCAAACGGTCGCGATCTGATCGAGCGACAGGTCACGCAGGTCGTCACGCCGGGCACCGTGACTGATCCCGCGTTCGTCAGCGGCTCCGGAAACACCTACATCGTTGCTCTGCTGGCAGATGGTGACCGGGCCGGCCTCGCCTATGCCGACGTGACGACCGGCGAGTTCGCGACAACGCAGATGAGCGCGTCGGACGGCGTGTTGACTGACGCCGTCAGCCGCGAGCTCCTGCGGCTACGTCCGACTGAGGTCGTGGTCCGCGACGATGACGCGCTACTGGCGTACATCCCGGAGGGCACGACAATCTCAGCAGTGAGCGCATCCGACTGGCGTCACGACACGAGCTGCGAGACGCTCTGCGACCACTTCGAGGTGACGACGCTGGAGCCGTTTGGTTGCGACGAGCTGCCGCTGGCGGCGCGTGCGGCCGGGGCGCTTTTGAGCTATCTACAGTCAACGCAGCGCGCCAGCCTGCGTCACCTGACCGGCCTGACGACTTACTCCACCTCGCGCTTTATGAGCCTCGATGCTCAAACGCGCCGGAATCTGGAGCTGGTCGAGTCGTCGTCTCGCGGCGGTGGCCCGACGCTGGTCCAGACGCTGGACGCGACGCGCTCGCCTCTTGGCGCGCGGCTGTTGCGCCAGTGGATCAACCAGCCGTTGCTTGACCGCGCCGAGATCGAGCGACGCTACGACGGAATCGACTGGCTCGTCGGCGCTGCGCTGCTCCGGAGTCGCCTGCGCGAGCAGCTGCGCGGGATCGGCGACATTGAGCGCGTCATCAATCGCGTGGTCAACGCCCAGGCGCAGCCGCGCGAGCTGGCGACACTCGGTGCATCACTGAAGCGATTGCCGGCTCTTGCCGAACTGATCGCGGGCGGCGACCCGCCACCAATCGTGCGACACGTTCCACTGGTCGAGCGCGCAGCGGACGAGATCGAGCGGGCGCTTGCCGATGACCCACCAGCCATCCTGTCGCACGGTGGCGTCATCCGGCCCGGGTATAGTGCCGAGCTCGATGGACTACGCGAGACGCTCAAGCGCGACAAGAACTACATCGCCACACTGGAGCAACGCGAGCGCGACCGAACCGGCATCAAGGGTCTCAAGGTCGGCTTCAATAAGGTTTTCGGCTACTACATTGAGGTGTCGAACGCATCGCGCGATGCGGTGCCAGATGATTACCTGCGCAAGCAGACGCTGGTGAACGCCGAGCGCTACATCACGCCTGACCTCAAAGAAGCCGAGCAACGCGTGCTTGCGGCTGAGGAGCGCATCAACCAGGCCGAAGCCGACGCATGGGGCCGGCTGATTGCGACCGTCGCGGCTGAGGCAGTGCGCATTCGCGACGCGGCGCAGGCAATAGCGACGCTCGATGTGCTGGCTGGGCTGGCCGAGATCGCTGCGATGCGCGACTACGTACGACCGGAGCTATCAGACGAGGATGTGCTGGAGATCGACGCCGGTCGGCATCCGATCGTGGACGTCAGTCTGCCTCGCGGCGAGTTCGTCCCGAACGACGTCCGACTTTCAGACAACGACGGCCGGATCGCAATCCTGACCGGCCCGAACATGGCCGGCAAATCAACGTATCTCCGACAGGTAGCGCTCGTCGTCCTGCTGGCGCAGATTGGCTCGTTCGTCCCGGCGATCCGTGCCAGGATCGGCATCGTCGATCGCATCTTCACGCGCATCGGCGCACAGGATGATCTCGCCAGCGGGCAATCGACCTTTATGGTCGAGATGCTGGAGACAGCCTCGATCCTCAATCACGCAACCCCGCGGTCACTCGTCGTCCTCGACGAGATCGGACGCGGCACGAGTACCTACGACGGACTGGCGATAGCGACGGCGATCGTCGAGTACATCCACAACACGCCGCGGCTCGGCTGCAAGACGCTCTTCGCGACGCACTACCATGAGCTGACCTCGCTGGCGGAGATCCTGCCGAGCGTGCGGAACTATCGGCTGGATGTGCTGGAGGCCGGCGACCGCGTCACGTTTCTGCATCGCGTCGTCCCAGGTGGTGCCGATCGGTCGTACGGTGTCTACGTCGCCCAGCTAGCCGGCATGCCGCGCCAGGTTGTACGACGCGCTGGTGAAGTGCTGTCAGAGCTTGAGCGCGACAATGCCGCCGGCACACGCGAGCGGCGTCGCGAGGCGGTATCCAGTCGCCCGGATGCCCCGATGCAGCTGACACTGTTCGGCGGGACGCATCCGGCTGTCGAGCGACTACGCGAGCTGGAGGTTGATGGCCTCTCGCCGCTGGATGCACTGACGATGCTGTATGAGCTTCGGCAATTGGCAACGGATCGCGAAAAAGTCTGAGTACGAGAGGTAACAGGAAAACAACAATGTCGATTGAGACGACGCTAAGCGACCTGATGGCGATTCCCGGTCCGACCGGACGTGAGTCGCTGGTCATGGACTGGCTACGAGAGCGCTGGCAGAACAAGGCTGAGCGAGTCTGGGACACCAAGGTCGGCAACCTGCTCGCGCACGTCGGCGGTAAAGGGCCAGTGCTGCTAATTCAGGGGCACGCCGATGAGCTGTCGTTCGTCGTCCGCTCGATCGACCACAACGGCTTCCTCTGGCTGTCGAACGGTCAAGCGCCCAGCACGAACGTGACGCACCGCTTCCCGGTTGGACAGCCAGCACTGGTTGTGGGGCGCAAGGGTCAATGCGAAGGCATCTTCGCCGCGGCCAGCGGCCACATCCTCACCGATGGCCAGCGCCAGGTCGAGCGGGTTGATCTGGACACGATGTTCGTCGACATCGGAGCAGAATCGCGTGCCGACGCTGAGGCAATGGGTGCCCACATCGGCGCGAGCGTGATCTGGAATACCCCGGCACGCCGCCTCGGGAATCGTCTGTACGGCAAGGCGATCGACGACCGGGTTGCGCTGGCGCTGATGACTGAGCTGATTGACACGGTCGCATCGAGTGACCTTGCCTACGACATCTATCTCGCCGCAACCATTCAGGAAGAGATCGGGCTGGTTGGCTCGCTGTCGCTGCGCAGTGACGTCGATGCCGACCTGGCCATCGCGATCGACAACGGGCTTGTCGGCGACATCCCGACCGTTTCGTCCGGTTTGATGCCTACGGTCCTCGGGGGCGGCCCAACGCTCGTCTACAAGGACGCGCACGTCCACTACGACGTGCGGCTGATCGACCGGCTGTCCGATATTGCCGCTGCGGGCGATATCCCGATCCAGCACGCGGTCTACGAGAAGATCGGTAGCGACGGTTCAGCGCTCATCAAGCAGGGCATCCCGACAGCGCTGCTGGGACCGGCGACGCGCTACACGCATTCGGCTTTCGAGATGATCGACGTTCGGGACCTTGATTCGTCGCTGAAGTTGCTCCAGGCGTTTGTAACGACCGCGCAGCAGTAAGAGCTGATCAACTCTTCTTCATCCGCCGCAGGCGGATGAGGCTAGCGACTCCGAGGCCGAGGCCGATTAGCGCGCCCACGCCAGTGCAGGCAATCAGCGCGATGAGCTCGCCGTTGCTTAGCTCATCATCATTGCTATTGACGTCCGGTGCCTGTTGCTCGGGCGGCGTGTCACCGCCATAGCCAACTGATTCGCGCCAGGCAGCGTCAAGCTCGTCGATCGTCATGCCGAGCGAACCCTGCACCGCCTCGGCGATCGAAACCTCGTCGCGGAAGATGGCCACCAGATTACCGAGCGCTTCATCGCCATACTCGTCAGCGATGAACTCCACGATCGCGCCGCTCTGGGCGTAGGAGAGAATCGCCTGATCGGGGTCGGTCGGGAAGCTGGAGTTCAGTGCCCGCAGCGGGATGAGCCGACCGTCGTCAATGGCATCGTTGAGCGTACCGGCGAAGCGCGAGTCGGCCACCTCCTGGTTGTAGACAGCCAAGCCTTCATCGAGCCAGCTGGGTGGCGAGTTGAACGGATTGCGGGTTGCCTGATAGACGACCAGATGCGAGATTTCGTGCGGCACCATCCGGCGCACTTCTGTCTCTGCCCCGCTGTTTGGGTCGATCTCAGCCACGATCAGGTTCCATGTCGGATGAGCCTGACCACCGATCCACTCGGCAGAGTTTGGCGGTAGCGCGCGGTTGAACGCCTTGTCGTCACCATAAATGACAAGGCGAACGGGTTCCTCGGCGTTGATCGCGAAGCGCTCGGAGAGCTGACTGATGCCCCGCAACGCCGTATCGACGACGTTACGCGCGAAGTCCTCGTTGCCGCGATACCAGTAGAGCGTGACCAGTCCGTCGGTCAGCTGCTGCCACGATTGGCCCTCATCCATATAGAACAGTGTCGCCGGTTCGGACTCGGTGACGTCGCCATCCTGCTCGGTGAGACGCCAGCGGTAGGTCAGGTCAAGCCCTGGCGGCAGGTAGTTGACGCTCGTGTCGACGACATGCGCAAGCTCAATGTGTTGCGCTGGATCGACTTGAGGGAAGGCGGCCTGCAATTCAGGATCGCCGACCGGCTGCCAGAAGAGCGCGACAGCGACGATCGGAGAGTCGGCCTCGGCAACGAGCTTGAACGTAATCGAGTCCTGAAATGCCGCCGTCGCGCTAGTATCCACAAACGTCGCATCGGCAGCAGATGCCTGCGGAACAGCGACCGTGCCGAGGGCAAGGAATCCAGTGATGAGCAATAACAACGCCCAACGGCTAGTCCGCACGCACCTGCTCCGACTGCTCCTGTAGCTGCTGATGCAGATAGGACTCAATCGCCGGGTCGAGGTCGCCGTCCAACACCCCTTGGACGTCACTCGTCGAGAAGTCGGTGCGGTGGTCATTGACCATCGTGTACGGCTGGAGGACGTACGAGCGGATGCGGTTGCCCCAGCCCTCAGTGACGTGCTCGCCCTTCAGACGGGCGCGCTCAGCCTCCTGCTCGCGGATCTTCAGCTCGACCAGCCTCGAACGCAGGATCTTGAATGCCGATTCCTTGTTCTGCAGCTGCGAGCGCTCGTCCTGACAGGTGACAACGATGCCGGTCGGGAAGTGCGTGATCCGAATCGCAGAGCTAGTCTTGTTGACGTGCTGCCCACCGGCGCCGGATGAGCGGTAGGTATCGATCCGGATATCCTCGTCGCGGATAACGACTTCGGTATCATCATCGACGTCCGGCAGGACTTCGACAAGTGCGAAGGCGGTGTGGCGGCGGTGGGCTGAATCGAACGGCGACAGCCGCACCAGACGATGCGTGCCGGCCTCGCCCTTCAGCAGGCCGTACGCATAGCGACCGCGGATTTCAATCGTCGTGCTCTTGATCCCAGCTTCTTCGCCTTCGGTCCAATCGAGAACAGACGTGGAAAAGCCGCGCTTATCGGACCAGCGCAAATACATCCGACTGAGCATTTCGGCCCAGTCCTGCGCGTCGATACCGCCAGTGCCGGCGTGGATCGCCAGCAGAGCGTTGCTCTCGTCGTGCTCTCCGCTCAGCAGAAGCTGGATCTCCATCTGATCGAGCTGCTGGCCAAGCTCAGCCGTCTGCTCCCTGATCTCAGCGAGCATCGACTCATCGTCTTCGGCGAGTTCGGATAGCTCAAGCAGGTCGGACACCTGACGGCTCATCCGCTCCCAGTCATCAACTTGCGAGCGGATGCCGGTGAGGCGTTGCATCAAACGCTGGGCGCGCCCGGCATCATCCCAGAAGCCCGGTTCGACCGACTGCGCTTCCAGCTCGCCTATTTCGCGACGCTTCTCCGGTAAGTCAAAGACGCACCCCGATCTCATCAAGCCGCAGCTTGATGCCGGAGAGGATATCCGGTGTTGTCTGTTCCACAGCCGTACGTTCTCTCGTTGCTAGCATCATTCGTCGCGCACCGTCGGCCTGGACGGCACATTCGGAAGTGTAGCAAGACGGCAGTGTGGCTCGGAGGGTGGGTAATGCGCGGGAGATCTACAGGCCCGGGTTCTTATTGCGAGTGAGCACCTCTGCCTCGTCGAGAGCCTGACGCTGCGTCTGCGTGCCGGGCCGTGCCTCCCCGAGCAATCGGCGGGAGATGCGATGAGCAACGTACGCGATTGCCAGGAGTCCAGCCGCCAGGGCGATCCATCCAATCATTGAGCAACTCCATTTCTTGTACAGCGAAACCCGCTCAGAACGTGGCTGTACGGTGGCCACCTTCGATCATGGTATTTCGAAGTGAGCGCTTGCAGATGTCCCCTGCCAGAGTGTTGCGGACCGCTCAGGAAGGATCGTCAAGGAGCGGGCGCTCGAATCGATCGGACCGGCAATCCGAATGGTCGACTCGCCGGCTGCCATTGATGATGCAGGTGTGCGCCGCATACCGGTAGACGCGGACTCGACGGTGTAGCTTCTGCCAGCATCATCAGTGACCGATACTTCAGGAGCGTCGATGCCAAGGAACAGGACGGTTGCGTCGGACTCTTGCTCGAGGTTCGAGATCACCACAGTCAGATAGAGTCCCTCGTCGACTTGCTCCACACGCGTAACAGCCAGGCGCTCCCCGCGCATGAGCAGCGGTGTTGACGACCACTCGCCGAGCGGGTTGCTGATCTCGATCTCGGACGGCGAGTCATTGATGACAACAGCTGTCATCAGGAAGTTAGCGGTAGCCACGTTCGTGGGGACGTCAGTGAACGAGGCCACCCAGGACATGCCGGTGGTAGATCCTGCGGCGTCAGTTCGATCGCTGGGCTGTATGGAGGCTGGAGTATAGACGATACCGTTGTCCGCCTTGAGCTGGAGCGTCTGTTCTGGAGCTACCAGTTCCACCATCTCGTCCGATTCCACGCGGAACGTGATCTGGATCATATCGCCGCGCCGCTCAACAAGCGTCACACGCATCGTCGCTTTGCCGTTGATGTCGGTTGAGACATCCATCGGGCTGGAACTTGCCGTCGATGCCTCTTCGCCAAGCATGTCTGGAGTGAGATCGAAAACCCACGGACCGTTCATCTGGAATGGGCCATCGGGGGCATCAAGGAGTATGTCATTGAACGTAATTCGAATGGGATCTGTTGGAATGACCGGGTGGGTCAGCATCAATCCAAACTGCTGCATCGTATCCCCGGGTTGATGTGGTCGCACGCGAATGGACAACCCATCTTTGTCGGATGTAGCGTTGGCAATCTCGATTTGCTGGTCGAGGAACATTGGGGCAAGGAGGTTGCTGTCGCTGGACGGGATGAACTGCGCGGGCAGTGCAAATGAGAACCTAGCCTCTAATCCGACCGATGACACGACGACCTCATCAAGACGAAGAGCGGCATCGTCAGTCTCACGCTCGACCCCGACCTCGACAATCCGCGTCGGTTGCCGAGCCGATACTTCAGGACTCTCCGTTGAGCCACACGCCGCCAATAACGTAAACAACAGGGCCGCTGCTACCACGTGAGTGGCTATCGCGAACTTCATCTTAGTCATCTCCTGAACTGAGACGCGGTGCTACATCAACGACCTGAAAGCCGACCCGCATGGAAACGCTCACCATGTGAGATGGTAGTGAATCCAGCTATAGTTCGAATCGACCGCCGATTCCCAACCACCAAGTTGCCAGACCGTGCTTCCACTGCAGAAAGCATCTCCGGTCTTGTTGATATATTTCACATATTGTCCTGATACCCAACTGTGAGTCTGATTGTAATAATTATACCACCATCGAGGCGTGTTGTTATATGTAAATGGAACATCACCGGAGGTGACATATCTGATGCTGTACGTGCTGTCGTACTCTACGAACGCGTATCCACAATCCAGGACTGCACCCGAAGTGAGCACATTGACATAGAGTCGCTGGTTATATGTGTAGACCCCGCCACCGCCAGTTGTGTATTCAATTGCATGCCGCGAATAAAACTGGTTTCCGGGCACGTCTTTGGTGTTGTACGGGCCGGGTGAATATTGTACCGAGGCCATCGCCACAGAGGGAACAACAAGGCACAGCACCAGAATGGCAATCGCGAAACGGATGACCACAAGCGTCCCTCTCTCCCTGATTCCTTACTTGCCGGCAAACGCTCTGGTCAGCAGACAGCGATGCCAACGCGCGCAGCGTGTATCAAAGGTCTGGAGCATTCTTCGTTCGACTGCAATGTGGTAAATCGCAGGACAGTGCGGATTTCCGAGATCCCGGCAGCAATCACTGGTGTGCCGCGGACAGACAGATTGCGACTGTTGTGATGACGTATCTACTCGTCGACGAATCTGGCGATGGCCAGGCCGAGGGCGAAGGCTGACGAGGCGTCCAACTGAGTCTTCAGTCGCGCGATGTCGCTCTCGACGGTTCGGTGGCTCACGTGAAGTTGTGCGGCGACCTCCTTCTGCGTGAGTCCCTGACCCAGGCCGTCTATGACAGCACGTTCGCGATCTGATAGTGACAGGCCGTGGATGTTCGCTGTCTGGATCGAGTGGCTGGCAACATACGCAGCAGCTACATCGCGGGAAACAATGAGCGTCTGGCTGCGAATAGCGGCATTCAGGATGGCGCGCAGGTTGGGACCACGCAGATCCTTCCAGAGCAGATAGCTCAAGCCCCCTATCTCGGCGAATTCGTGCAACTCGTGAAGAGCATAATCGTCGGCGATAATGATGAAGGAGGCCTCGGGCAGCCGCGAACGCACCAATCGGAGGAACGGGATGACCGATTCATCCTCGACCCACCGCCCCGTGAGAATCACGTCCGGGCACCACCGCGTGAGCGGCCCGAGCGCCGCATAACTACCTGTGGTCATCTCAACTTCGAAGCGGTCCGGCAGGCGTTCGATCGTCCGCCGCACGACAGGCCAGCCGATCTCGTCAGACGCGAATACATATACTCTCTGTGACGACATGGTTGCGCTCTTTTGCTGGGCATCATGTCTGGACCGTCTTCAGCATATCGCATGAGACGGCTCGTTCCAAGCATTTTATGCTTGGCCTACCTACCTGTCGTCGAGACGGAACATCATGTGGTCGACTCAACCCGGAGGCGTATGCAGCGTTTGCGGTATCGAGATCATGCTCTCAACGGTGACGGATCTGGTGTTGGCGACACGCTTGGCTGGGCCATTGCCGCCTGTCCGCGACGCGGGCTAAACCCAACGCTGTCGCAGGCGATGCTGTACTGGCTGAGCGTTGGCGGGTGGGGCCGAAGGATGCATCGGTGCTATCGCCAGTGCCGCCTGTATACGATGTAGTCGTTGTCTCCGGAGAGGTACTGCCGATGAAGTTCGGACAAGTTGAGGGTTTGTGCGTTCCGATCGTGGTCGATGGCGATGCGCTCGTGCGCGTGACGGTCTACCTGGAGACAGATCAGGGGATCGACATCGTTCGGGAGGTTGAGGTCGAACCAGAGACCGATGCGAATGGACGACCCGATCTCTACGCCGAGGCCGACCAGTGGACGCAAGAAACAATCGCGACCGTGCTGCTGCCACGCGGCTGGGAACTACTCGGCGCGACTGACCCACCCACCCGCGCGGTAGATGAAGTCCCGCGCTCCCCGCGCTACGCCCTGCGTACCCCATACTGGGTACCGCCGCCAGGTTGGAACGACGATGAAACGACGCAATAGGGGGTGGCGAGTCGACGGAGAGACGCTGAATCTGGTATCCATCGACGACGCTTGCCGCATTGGCGTGCGTCTCGACCCCGAGGAGGTCCCCACCGTGATCGCTCTCCGTCATCGCTGGCTCGTTCCGCTCATCCTGCTGCTCGCCCTGTCATTAACAGGCGCAGCTTGCTCGCGCAACTCAGAATCTTCCGCGACCGCAACGGCCAACAACGACAGTGCTGAGGTTGCGACGGAGCCTTCAACCGGTAACATGGCCCCGACGGGACCCGCAGCGGGTTCACCGGCAGGCTCTCCTGTAGCCACACCGGATGGCCAGCAGGTATCCATTCCCGATATTGTCACTGGCGGCGACACCTACGTTGGACAGTCGGTCATGACCTACGGAGCCGTCGACACGGTCCTGAGCAGTAACGTCGTCGTTCTGGCCGACAAGAGCCAGCAGTTGCTGATATTCGGCAGCACAGATGTCATTCCAGCAACGCTGTCAGTCGACGAGTTCATGCTCGCCTCCGGCACGATCGAGCCGTTCAGCGCGCAGCACATTACCGACTCTCTGGGCATCGGCTTTGATGGGCTCGATGTCGCGCGCTTTGAAGGCAAGCCAGCACTAACGGTCGATGCAGCACGCGCCGGAGCGATTCCAGTCGATGAGGCGCTGACCGACCTGGACAGACTGCAAGGGCTGACGATTGAGCTCGGAGGGCAGATCACGTCGGTCGTCGACACACGAGCCTTTGTCGCTGCCACGAGCGACTCCGCGGACGCGAGTAACTCAATGCTGATCGCGACGCCGTTCGATGCCATCCCAGCGCAGATGGCCGAGCAGGCCCGTGTGCAGGTCATCGGTCGCATCGTTGTGCTTGATGACAACGTCGGTAGCCTCGGGGAGGGATTCGACTTCCTGAGTGGCGCGCAGTTCGATCAGTATCGAGGTTCGCCGATCTTCATCGCCGATGTCGTGAACGTCGTGGCACCGGCGCCCAGCGCGACGGTGGCAGACATCCTCGCCAGCCCGGAATCGTGGCTGGAAAAGGATGTGTCGGTTATCGACTCTGTATCCGCACGGCTGACTGACCGCGCCGTCACCATCGGCGGCGAGCCCGGCATGATGGTGGTCGGCCCGGAAGCACTCTTCACCGACCCCGTAGCGCCCGGTGCGACGGTAATGGTGACCGGCACCATTCAGCTCTTCGAGCCCAGCAATCCACCGGACGTCGAGGGCTTCGACGCACAACACCCGGCTGTCGCTGCCTATGCAGGCCAGCCAATCATCGTTGCTACGTCGGTGCAGGTGCTCAGCAACTAGGCCCAGGTCTGGCGGGTTTGCGGTCGTCAGCGGTCAGGCGCTGCCAGGCGGCGAGCACCTGATCATGGGTGTCATCGAGAGTGCCGCCATTGTCAATGACGACATCGGCGCGCGCGACCTTCTCCTCCTGCGGCGGCTGAGCATCGATGCGGCGCTCGGCTTCGGCGCGATCGACCTTGTTGCGCCGGATGATGCGCTCGATCTGAATCTCACGAGGCGCAGTGACGACCCAGATCTCGTCGCAGTCTGCGGCCATGCCGGACTCGAACAGCTTGATCGCGTCGAGCACCAGCACGTCCGGCCCGGGCTGTTGAATCGCAGCCCGCTTGCGCTCCAGCACCGGCGGCCAGGTGATCGCTTCCAGCGCTCGAAGCTTGGACGGATCGGAAAAGACGACGGCTCCGAGGGCCGGTCGGTTAATGCTTCCGTCGAGATTCACCGTCTCCGGGCCGAACTGATCGCGAATCTCGTCGGCAATGGGAGAGTCGGGTCCCATCAGCTCGTGGACGATCGTGTCGCCGTCGATCGCCTCAGCACCGAGATCGGTCAGCATCGCGACGACGGTTGATTTACCGGTCGCGATGTTCCCGGTCAGTCCAATGACGTGCTTACGGCGCATAGCATGGCGACCCTTCTGGCTTCAGGCAAACGGAAGATTCGACGCTATTCTGCGGCCACCGACATCAACGCGTCCAGCGCCGCGGTCGCATCGGACCACTCAGCATACGCGCGTTCGAGGTCTGCCTGCAGCTTCTCGTACTCTGCGCCGAGGCGGGCGACGGCATTCACATCCTGGTCGATGCTGGCGCGTGTCAGCGCGTCGGAAGCCTCGTTCAGTCGTTCCTCCAGCCACCCGACTTCGCGCTCGGTAGCCTTGAGGCGCTTTTGAGCGTCACGTAGCGCGCGCTCGTTCTGGCGACTGGCGCGCAGCGGCGACGTCGATGGCGGTGGCGGCTCAGCGACCTGCTCCCCGCGCTGCGTCTCGCGAACTGGTGCAGCCGGCGGAGCGACGTTTGATGTCGTCGTAGCGCGCGCCTCGCGATGCCGCAGCATGTCGGAGTAGTTGCCGAGGTAGGTTGCAATGTCGCCGTCTTCGATGTTCCAGATGCGGTTGGCGATCCGATCAATGAAGTACCGGTCGTGCGAGACGAACAGCATCGTTCCGTCGTATCCGTCCAGCACCTCTTCAAGCGCCTCGCGGGCGCCGATGTCGAGGTGGTTTGTCGGCTCGTCAAGGATCAGGAAGTTCGCGCGCTCGAGGGTAAGACGGCACAGCGCCAGTCGGCTGCGTTCGCCACCGGAGAGCGCCGAAACCGGCTTGAACACGTCGTCGCCCGTGAACAGGAAGCGACCGAGCAGCGTCCTGGCCGCCTCTTCGCCGAGCGGCTTGTCGTACAGCAACGTCTCCAGCACGGTCCGCGTCGGATCGAGGCCCTCGTGTCCCTGCGCGTAGTAGGCGACGCGCACGTTGGTACCGAGCTCGATCCGACCGGCCAGCGGCGGCAGCTCGCCAACGAGGGTGCGGAGCGTCGTCGTCTTGCCCGAGCCGTTCGGACCAAGCAGCGCGACGCGATCACCGCGTTCGATCTGCAGCTCTCTGGTCGTCTGCACCATGACGTCCGGCTCGGTCTCGCCCATCTCCGGCCGCGGCAGGTAGCCAACGGTGATCGGCTTCACGGTCATGACAGTCCGGCCGGGACGCAGCTCAGCGCGCATACGCAGCGTCAGCTTCTCGTGCTCCTGCGGACGTTCCAGGCGTTCGAGGCGCGCCAGCCGCGTCTCGCGGCCGCGAGCTTCCTTGGAGCGCTGGCCGGCCTTGTACTTCCGGATGAACTCCTCGGTGCGCGCAATGAATTCCTGCTGCTCCTCGTACTCCTTCAGGCGACGGGCCATACGCTCCTCGCGGAGCTTCAGGTAGCGGTTGTAGCCGCCGGGGTAGTCTTCGAGCCGGCCAAACGCCAGGTCGAGCGTGCGCGTCGTGACACGGTCGAGGAAGTAGCGGTCGTGCGAAACGACGACGAACGCGCGATTCCAGGTGCGCAGAAACTCCTCAAGCCACTCAATGGCCTGCAGGTCGAGGTGATTCGTCGGCTCGTCGAGCATCAGGAGATCCGGATCGGAGAGCAGCGCCTTTGCCAATGCAACGCGCGTCTTCTGACCACCGGAGAGCTGGCGGACCGGATCGTCAAACATGTCCTCGGGGAAGCCAAGGCCGTGCAACACTGCGGCGGTGCGATGCTCCATTTCATAGCCGCCGTGCGTCTCGAACTCCGTCGAACGCCGGCTGTACTCATCAAACAGGCGTTCGAGCTCAGCGCCTTCCGCGCTGGACATCTCACGCTCGATCTCGGCCATACGGTCTGCAGATGCGCGGACGTGCGCGAAGGCGTCGAGCGTTTCTTCGAACAGCGTCCTGTCCGCTGTAAACGTGGCCTCCTGCGCCTGATAGGCCACGCGCAGGCCGGACTGAAAGGTCAGCTCTCCGGCGGACGCCTCGTCGATGCCGGCGATGATCTTGAGCAGCGTCGATTTGCCGGCACCGTTGGTGCCGACGAGTGCGACGTGCTCACGCTCATTGATCTGGAAGGTGATGCCGGAAAAGATCTGTTCGGTGCCAAAAGTCTTGCCAATATCCTGGACGGTAAGAATCGTGCTGGCTGCCATGCTGTGCGAGCCTCCTCAGTGCCTGCTGGTGCGATCGAACGTGGTCAACGTGAGTGGAAAGTGGGGCGACCAGTGAACTCGTCGGGCCGTAACGCGATGATGCGACACGGCCAAGGCCAGAACGGATGTTCTAATCCATCGACGGACAGGCCGAAAAGCCCCGCAAGCAGGAGCATCTGAGGAGCAGCTCTGTCATGGAACCGCGGTACGTCAAAGCGGTGACCAACCCTGCCGATACGTGATCCAACGTCCCGGATATGACACTCCGGACTGCAAGTGTACGACATCTGTCTGACGTTCCAGGCACACAACACCGACTTCGCGGAAGAGAAAACACCCCGTCCCACTTGGGACGGGGTGTTGATTCGTCGTGCGAGAGGCTATCAGCCAACTTCGCGGAATTCGCCCTCGACGGTGGTCTCATCATCGTCGCCAGACGCTGCGTTCTCAGCCTCGCCCGCAGCCGCTTCCGGCTGCTCGGTGGCCTCGGCCTGCTCGTACATCGATGCACCGGCGCGCGACAGCGTCTGGTTCATCTCGTCGTAGGCCGTGCGCAGGCGCTCGATGTTCTCCGGATCGTTCGCCAGAATGTCGCGCACGTTGCCGACCTTCTGCTCGAGGTCGAGCTTGACGTCGCTCGGGACCTTGTCACCGTAATCGGAGAGCGTCCGCTCGGCCTGGTAGACCATCGCCTCGGCCTGGTTACGGAACTCGATCGCCTCGCGGCGTTCGCGGTCCTCGTTAGCGTGCGCCTCGGCCTCCTTGACCATCCGGTCGATCTCGTCCTTGTTCAGTCCGCTCGACGCAGTGATCGTCACCTTCTGCTCACGGCCGGTCGCCTGATCCTTCGCAGACACGTTCAGGATGCCGTTGGCGTCGATATCGAAGGTCACCTCGATCTTCGGGATACCGCGCGGCGCAGGTGGAATGCCATCCAGGATGAAGCGCGCCAGCGTCTTGTTATCGTGCGCCATCGGGCGCTCGCCCTGGGTGACGTGGATCTCGACCTGACCCTGGTTGTCCGACGCGGTCGTGAAGATCTGGCTCTTGCGCGTCGGGATCGTCGTGTTGCGCTCGATCAGCGCCGTCGCCACACCACCGAGCGTCTCGATCGAGAGCGTTAGCGGCGTCACGTCGAGCAGCAGGATGTCCTTGACTTCGCCGCCGAGGACGCCGGCCTGGATCGCCGCGCCGATGGCGACGACCTCGTCCGGGTTGATGCCCTTATGCGGCTCCTTGCCAAAGAAGTCGGTGACTGCCTTCTGGACGGCCGGCATGCGCGTCTGGCCACCGACGAGCAGAACCTCATCGACATCCGACTTGCTCAGCCCGGCATCCTTCAGCGCTGCCTCCATCGGTCCAACGCAGCGCTTGATCAGGTCTTCGACGAGCTGCTCAAGCTTCGAGCGCGACAGCGTCACGTTCAGGTGCTTCGGACCGCTAGCGTCCGCCGTAATGAACGGCAGGTTGATGTCGGTCTGCTGCGTCGAGGACAACTCGATCTTGGCCTTCTCAGCGGCCTCCTTCAGGCGCTGCAGGGCCATGCGGTCGCTGCGGAGATCAATGCCCTCCTGCTTCTTGAACTCGTCGGCCAGCCAGTCAATAACGCGCTGATCGAAGTCGTCGCCACCGAGGTGGGTATCACCGTTTGTGGCCAGCACCTGGAAGACGCCCTCGGACAGATCCAGGATGGAGATGTCGTAGGTACCGCCACCGAGGTCGAAGACGGCGATCTTCTCGTCGCCCTTCTTCTCCAGACCGTAGGCAAGTGCCGATGCGGTCGGCTCGTTGATGATGCGCAGCACTTCGAGACCGGCGATCTGGCCGGCGTCCTTGGTGGCCTGGCGCTGGCTGTCATCGAAGTAGGCCGGGACGGTGATGACGGCCTTGTCGACGGTTTCGCCGAGATATGCCTCAGCGTCTGCCTTCAGCTTCTGCAGGACCATCGCCGAGATCTCGGCCGGGCGGTACCAGCGGTCGCCCATTTTGATGTCAATGCTATCGTTGCCACCCTTGCGCACTTCGTAGGGCACAAGCTTGAGGTCGCGCTGGACCTCTGGCTCGTCGAAGCGGCGGCCGACAAAGCGCTTGACTGAAAAGATCGTATTGCGCGGGTTCGTCACTGCCTGGCGCTTCGCAAAGCGCCCGACGAGTCGCTCACCGCTGGCCGACAGCGCGACGACCGACGGGGTCAGCCGCTCACCCTCAGCATTGGTAATAACCGTCGGCTCGCCACCTTCAATGACCGCGACGACGGAGTTGGTTGTACCGAGATCGATCCCGATCGTTCTTCCCATACCGGATATCCTCCTCAAAATCTGCCCAGGTCCAGATCGGCGCGGACCGGGGTACTGCTATGCCTGTGGCGTCTCATCCGATTCGCCCGGCTGAGCGCCGACCTTGACCATTGCCGGTCGAAGTACCGTGTCGTTCACCAGATAACCACGCTGAAATTCCTCGACAACCGTGTCTGCGTTCTCAACGCCTTCCTCAACCATCACTGCGTCGTGACGGCTCGGGTCAAATGGCTGGCCGAGGCTTTCCATCGGCTTCACGCCCTCGCTCGACAGCAGGTTCCAGAGCTTGCGCTCCACCAGCCGGAAGCCCTCGAACCACGCATCGGCGGCAATGGCATCCGGTGCTGACGTGAGCGCGCGTTCGAAGTCGTCGGCTAACGGCAGGAGCTTGCGAATAATCTCCTCGGTCGCGCGATGGCGGGCCATCTCCCGCTCCTGCTCGACCCTGCGCCGATAGTTGGCAAACTCGGCCCGCGAACGCTGGAGCGTGTCAAGCAGCTCGGCCGATTCGGCGCGCAATTGATCCAGTTCCGACGCAGCGCCATCCTGGGTTGCCGCCTCATCGCCGGTTCGTGTTGCACCTCCGGGACGTTCCATATCCTCAATCACATCGTTCCTCCACGCCTGACCATCAGGCATCGTGCGTCATGTACAGATCACGCATGAGATCGCTCATTAGTCGGGCCATGTAGCGCACCGACGAGATCGACCGCTCATACGGCATTCGTCGTGGTCCAAGGATGCCCAGCAGGCCGGTGACTTCCTGGTCAACCCCGTAGGTCGCGACAACAACGCCGAACGGCCAAAGATCCTCTGAACGGTTCTCCTCGCCGATGAACACCTGAATATCGTCCCCATCCGACAGTTGCGGCAGCAGCTCTGAGAGCAACGCCCCGCCGCGTAGCAGATCGAACAGTTGCTGGGCCGACTCCGACCCGGCGAACTCCGGTTGTTGCAACGCATGCTCCAGGCCGTGGTAATGCAGCTCGGTCGCGTTGGCCTGGGTCGTCTCCAGGGTTGAGATGACATGCTCGGCGACGATGCGGTCCAGGCCGGCCAGCCCGCTGACCTTGCTACGCGCCTCGTCGGAGGTCAGGTTGGCCAGCAGCAGGTTCAACCGGTCAGCGCAGGCTGACAGCGTCAGCTGACTGATCTCGTCCGATACGTGCAGAACACCCTGCCGGACAGTGCTCTCCTGCGTCACCAGAATGAGCAGGATCGAGCGGTCGTTCAGCGACAGCAGCTCGAAATGGCGCAGCCGCGACACGCTCGGCTTCGGCGACGTCACGAGAGAGACGTTCTGCGCGAAGCCGGCCAGCACGCTGGCGGCCAGCTGCAACCAGCTCTCCAGCTGCGTCTCAACCTGCCGGAACTGGTGACGGATCATGATCTGCTCACTGGGCGGCAAGGCTGACTCGACGGCGTAGTTTTCGACGTAGAAGCGATAGCCGCGATCGGTCGGGACACGACCAGCAGACGTGTGCTGCTGATGGATGTAGCCCATGCGCTCCAGCGAGACCATCTCGTTCCGCACAGTTGCCGACGAGATGCGCAGCGGATAGCGGTCGATCAACGTATGTGAACCGACAGCCCGACTACCCTGAACGTACTCCTTGACAATGAGCCGCAGGATCTCGCGCTGTCGCAGTGTCAGTTCGTCGTCCGATGCCATACCATTCTCACAGACTTAGCACTCTTTGCTGTTGAGTGCTAACGCCTGAGAAGGATAGCAGTTGATACGGGTAGAGTCAAGGTTGTAGCAAGGGTTTTGAGGGCTCTAATCGTAGGGCGCGCGGGCCGCACCGGCACCGGTCTGGCTCAGCTCACGGCGTACGTCAAAGACGCCACGGATGGCTTCTACGCGCTGCAAGAGATGGCTCAGCTGCTTGACGCCGGATACCTCAATCGTCATCAGGACGGTGACGGTTCGGTCGGGATGCACGTCGGTCAGGACCGAAAGCAGATTGACGCTTTCGTCAGCCACGAGCCCGGTGATGTCGCGCAGCAGGGCTACGCGATCCCACGCCTCGATCCGGATCGCCACCGGATACGACCTGGCCGCCTGCTCACCCCAGCTGACGTGCACCTTGCGCCCGTCCTCATCGACGTTGCGCATATTGCTACAGTCGGCGCGATGAACCGTGATGCCACGACCTCGAGTGACGTAGCCGACGATGTCGTCGCCATAGACCGGCTTGCAGCAATTGGCGAGGCGCGTATAGAGATCACCAACACCCATCACCTGCAAGGTGGATGGCCCGGTGATTGACGAATGGGTCGGTGGCGGGGTCAGCACTTCCGGCTCACGCGATTCGACCAGTCGCGTCGCGATCTGCTGTGGCGTCACACCGCCGTAGCCGACCGCCGCCAGGAAGTCGTCCAGCCGCTGGTAAGAATGGAACTGACGAGCGATGTCGTCGAGCTTCATCTCGATGCCGAGGCGGCGCAGCTCGCGCTCCAGGATATCGCGGCCCTGGGCGATGTTCTCGTCGCGCTCCTGACGCCGGAACCACTGGCGGATCTTCTCGCGCGCGCCGGCCGTCTTGACGAAGCCGTTGGATGGCATCAGCCAGTCGCGGCTGGGCCCCACCTTCGTCTTGCTCGTCATGATCCGGACGACCTGCCCGTTCTGGAGCTTGTAGTCCAGTGTGACGAGCTTGTCATTGACCTTCGCGCCGACGCACTGGTGGCCGACCTCGGTGTGAATGCGATACGCGAAGTCGATCGGCGTCGCTTCGGCCGGCAGCTCAACGATGTCGCCGCGCGGCGTGAAGACGTAGATCATCTCGCGGAACACATCGGACTTCAGCGACTCGACGAACTCCTGAGCATCGACGACCTCCTCGCGCCAGTCCATGAGCTGACGCAGCCAGGTGATCTTGGCGTCCAGTGAGGGATCGACCTTGCCGCCCTCCTTGTAACGCCAGTGGGCAGCGATGCCGTACTCGGCGACGTGGTGCATCTCGGTCGTGCGGATCTGAATCTCAATCGAGTGGCCTTCCGGCCCGAACACGGCGGTGTGGATCGACTGATACATGCTCTCCTTCGGGGTCGCAATGTAATCGTCGAATTCGCCGGGGATCGGTCGCCAGAGTGAGTGGATCACGCCGAGCGCGGCATAGCAGTCCTGCTTCTCAGGCACGATGATGCGCAGCGCCAGGACATCGTAGATCTCGTCGAAGCGGGCTTCTTTGCGCTGCATCTTGCGCCAGATCGAATAGATGTGCTTCTCGCGTCCGGTGATCTCAGCCTGAATGCCGAGTGGCTTAAGCGCCTCCTGCAATTGATCGCGCACGCGCTCGATATAGGTCTCGCCGTCGGTGCCGCGGCGCTCCAGTGCGCGAACGACGCCGAAATACTGCTGCGGATCCAGGTAGCGAAACGAGAGGTCTTCCAGCTCCGATTTGATCTGCCAGATGCCGAGCCGGTTCGCGAGCGGCGCGTAGATCTCCATCGTCTGCTGGGCTATACGCTGCTGAGACGCCGGCTTGAGATGGTAGAGCGTGCGCATGTTATGCAGTCGGTCGGCCAGCTTGATCAGCACAACGCGGACATCGTCGGCCATCGCCAGGAACATCTTGCGCAGGCTCTCGGCCTGTCGCGCCGATTCACGAGTCGCGCGATCGTCATCGGTGCCTTCGCCAGACCACGGGATCTGGCTCAGCTTGGTGACACCCTCGACCAGCGCAGCCACCCGTTCACCGAACGCGTTCTCGATGTCCTTGATGTTGGTGTCGGTATCTTCGACGACATCGTGCAGCAGCGCCGCAGATAGCGTCTCAGGATCGAGCTGCATCTCTGCCAGGATGATGGCGACGGCGACTGGATGAACGATGTAGGGCTCGCCGGATTTGCGGACGACACCGGCGTGGGCGTCATCGGCGAAACGGTAGGCACGCTCGATCAGCTCGGTATCCATATCCGGCATGCGCCGATGGATAACGGCCAGCAGCGTGTCGAGATCCGGCTGCTCTTCAAATTGGGTTTTGTCGGTAGCAGGAATAGCCATACTCACCGCCGTCGATTCGACTCGTCCCGGCGCCGTTCGGCATTGTTCCGATTGGTCGTCTGGATGCAGGCTTCGCGCATCCTAATTGTGCCAAATCGCGCAAGATCCGGACGATGCAGGCGCTACGCGCACGGGTAATGCCATCGCGGACGAACCCGTTCTGCCGCATGCGTTGCCCTTTCCGGCAGGTGACGCTATCCTGACGACATTGGCGCTTATCTTATAGTAGGCGCAGAATCCGAATTCACTTGAGCAAACTCCCACGCAAAGCGGCGCTCTGCCAGCATCCTTCCAGGTAGTCTGCCGCTCGTGGCGGAAAGGAGTGGGATATGGCGAAGCAGATGCGCTATACCCGACTGACACAGCCACTCATCCGCGAAGACGGCGCGTTCCGGCCGGCGAGCTGGGACGAGGCGCTGGAGCGTGCGGCTACCGGCTTTCAACGGGCGATTGAGCAGCGCGGCCCCGACGCATTCGGAATGTTCTCCTGCTCGAAGGCCACGAACGAGGTCAACTATCTGGCCCAGAAGTTCGCTCGGCAGGTCATTGGCACAAACAACATCGACTCCTGCAACCGCACTTGACACGCTCCTAGTGTCGTCGGTCTGACGGCAGTATTTGGAGCCGGTGGTGGCACGAGCTCGTATGAAGAGGCCGAGCATACTGACCTCATCATTCTGTGGGGATCGAACGCGCGCGAAACGCATCCGATCTACTTCCATCACGTCCTGCGTGGTATTCGCAACGGCGCACGCCTCTACGTGGTCGATCCACGGCGCACGACATCGGCGCAGTGGGCAGACACCTGGCTGGGCCTGGATGTCGGCTCGGACGTGGCGCTGGCGAATGCAATCGGACGCGAGATTATTGCGGCCGGCCTTCACAACACTGAGTTCATCGAACGCGCGACGACCGGGTTCGACGAGTATCGCGAGTCGGTCGAGCCGTACACGCTGGAAGATGCCGAGAAGATCACCGGCGTCCCTGCGGCAGCTATCCGCGAGCTGGCCCATACCTACGCGCGAGTCGATCGCGCCCAGCTGTGCTGGACGCTCGGCATCACCGAGCATCACAACGCGGTGGATAACGTGTTCGCGTTGATTAACCTGGCCCTGCTGACCGGCCACATCGGCCGCTACGGTTCCGGCCTGGTGCCGCTCCGTGGGCAGAACAATGTCCAGGGCGGCGGCGACATGGGCGCGATCCCGAACAAGCTGCCAGGCGGCTATGACGTTGAGATCGACGCAGAGCGCGAGCCATTCGAGCGCATGTATGGTCGGCCGATCCCGCCGGTCAAGGGCAAGCACCTCTCCGAGATGCTTGACGCCATGGAGCGCCGCGAGCTGACAACGCTCTATGTCGTCGGCGAGAACCCGGCGCAGTCCGAGGCAGACCAGCTTCGGACGATCCGGCTCCTGGAAGGTCTCGACCATCTGGTCGTTCAGGACATGTTCATGACCAGGACGGCGCAACTCGCCGATGTCGTCCTGCCAGCCAGCGCATCGTGGTGCGAGTCCGAGGGCACGGTAACGAGCTCCGAGCGACGTGTCCAGCTCGTGCGGAAGGCGCTCGATCCGCCCGGGAACGCGCGCGACGACAGCGACATCATCATGGATATCGCGCGTCGGCTCGGTCAGGAGTGGTCGTATGAGACCGCTGAGGATGTCTGGAACGAGCTCCGTGAGCTCTCCGAGTGGCATCGTGGCATGAGCTACGAGCGGCTGGAGGCGCTGGACGGTCTGCAATGGCCGTGCCCGAGCGAAGACCATCCGGGCAGCCTGTTCCTGCACGACCGCCTCTGGACCAACCCGCTAGTCGGTCCGCCTGCGCCATTCCATGGCGTCCACCATTCGCCGCCGCTGGACGAGCTGACCGAAGAGTTCCCGCTGCGGCTCACAACTGGCCGCCGACTGGATGGCTTCAACACTGGCGTGCAGACTGGTGGCTTCCGTTCGCCGCTGCGCGATGGGGAGACGATCGACCTGCATCCCGACGAGGCTGCCATGCACGGTATCGAAGACGGCGAAATCATTCTGGTTGCCTCTCGACGCGGCGCGATCCACGCGACCGCGCATCTGGATCCGACACTGCGTCCCGGCCTCGCCTTCATGTCGTTCCACTATCAGGATTCAACGGCAACGAACGTTCTAACGATCGATGCGACCGACCCGAAGTCCGGGACGGCCGAGTTCAAGGCGGCTGCCATCCGGATCGAAAAGCTCGCTGCTGGCGAGGTCCCGGAGCTGGTTGGAGCAGCCGTGGGAGTACGGGAGCACTGAGTGGATCTCCATCTGATTCCCGGAGCCGCCCCGAACGATGCCGAACGTGAGGTCATCGACGGGCTGCTCGGGTCGCCCGAAACTACCTGGCACGGCGGGGATATACGCTCGTCGAACGAAGGCCACGTCGGCCACGGGGGTCACGAACTCCGTGGCCGCAGACACGAGCTACTGCCGGCACTGCAGGCGCTGCAGATGCGGGTTGGCTACATCAGTCCTGGCGGTCTCAACTATGTCTGTCAGCGGCTCGGCGTGCCGCCGGCCGACGCGTGGGGCGTTGCCAGCTTCTACGCGCTGCTGTCGACTGAGCCGCACCCACCGATCGTCGCCCACGTCTGCGACGACATCGCCTGTCGCATGCGTGGCGGTCTCGAGATCTGCGACGCACTTGAGCAACGCCTCGGGCCGGCCGGCACGCCGGCGTTCGATGGGTCCGTGACGTGGCACCGCAGCCCGTGCCTCGGGCATTGTGACTGCGCTCCGGCCGTCCTGCTGCACCACGCTGGCGAGACGCCGGTTGAGGTGATGCTGGCGCCGGCCAGCATCCCGTCGACGCTGGCGGGACTGATGGATGGTCCGGCAGGCGTGACATCGCAGCGCAGCGGCGCAGAGGCTGTCCCGCAGTCGGCCGATCCGGACGGCAACGGACTGCGGCTGCTTCGCAGGGTCGGGAACGTCGATCCAGCCAGCATTGACGCGTACCGTGCGTCGGGCGGCTACGATGCGTTGCGCATCGCGCTCACGCTCGGGCCGGAGGGGGTCATCCGCGAGATCAACGACGCGCGGCTGATGGGTCGCGGCGGCGCGGCCTTCCCAACTGGACGCAAGTGGAACGATGTCGCCCGGGCACCGGCCCGACCGCACTACCTCATCTGCAATGCCGACGAGTCCGAGCCGGGCACGTTCAAGGATCGTGTCCTGCTAGAAGAGGACCCGTTCGCGCTCATCGAGGCGATGACAATCGGCGCGTACACCACCGGCGCTGAAATCGGCTTCATCTATATCCGCAATGAATATCCGCTGGCGCTCGCGCGGTTGCAAAATGCCATCGACTCCGCTCGCCAGCGTGGCCTGCTGGGTGCCAACATCATGGACGCCGGCTTCTCGTTCGACATCACCATCCGCCGTGGCGCAGGCGCATACATCTGCGGCGAAGAGACGGCGCTGTTCAATTCGATCGAGGGGTTGCGTGGCGAGCCGCGCAACAAGCCGCCGTTTCCAACGCAGGTCGGACTGTTCCTCAAGCCGACGGTCGTGAACAACGTTGAGACGTTCGTCAATGTCCTCGAGATCCTGCGCATCGGCGGACCAGCATTTGCCGAGATCGGAACGCAGGGCTCGACAGGCACGCGCCTGTTCTGCGTCTCGGGCTGTGTCGAGCGGCCGGGCACCTACGAATATCCATTCGGCGTCACGCTCCGCGAAGTGATCGAGCGCGCCGGCGGCATACCCGAGGGCCGGACGCTTACCGCGATTCTGCTGGGAGGCGCAGCCGGAACGTTCCTGACGCCCGATGAAATCGACATGCCGATGACGTTCGAGGACACCCGCGCTGCCGGGGCCTCGCTCGGTTCCGGCGTCGTGATGTTGTTCGACGACTCGGTTGACCTGACTGATACGGTTTTGCGGATTGCGTCGTTCTTCCGCGACGAGTCGTGCGGCCAGTGCGTCCCCTGCCGCGTCGGCACGGTCCGTCAGCAGGAAGCATTGCAGCGTCTGGCGGCGGGCAGCACGTTAGGAACGATTCAGGACGAGCACCAACGGCTGGCCGATCTTGCGATCGTCATGCGCGACGCATCGATCTGCGGTCTCGGACAGACAGCCGCGAACGCGATTCAATCCGCTGTGCAAAAGCTTCCGGTGTTCCAGAACGGAAGAGCCTCATGAGTACGATGATCACACTCGCGCAACTGGCGCGCCGCACCGTCACGCTCGAAATCGACGGCCAGGAAGTCACTGTTCCCGAAGGTACGTCGATCCTCGATGCCTCCAAACGGGTCGGCATCGAGACGCCAACGCTCTGCTATCTGGAAACGCTGACGCCGGTGAACGTCTGCCGTGTCTGCGTTGTCGAGGTCGAAGGCTCTCGCGCGCTCGTGCCGGCCTGCTCGCGGGCCGTTGAGCCGGGCATGGTTGTCCACACAGACAGCGAGCGCGTCCGCCACAGCCGCAAGCTGGTCATGGAGCTGCACGGATCGTCGGTAGACATGGGGTATGCATCTAACGAGGTGCAGAGCTACTTCGACACCTACAACGCCGAACCCGAACGCTTCGGCCCGCCCGCCCCGGCGGAATTACTCGGCTCGCGCGATGCCGCCAAGGCTGGCCATCACCACGCGACGCCGCTCGGCTACGCCGCGACCGTCGCTCAGCCGGTCAAGAACGACAACCCGCTCTACATCCGCGATTATTCGCGCTGCATCCTCTGCTACAAGTGCGTTGAGGCGTGCGGCGAGGACGCGCAGAATACATTCGCCATTACCGCAGCAGGTCGCGGATTCGAGGCGCGCATTTCCACCGAGTTCGATTTGCCGCTGGGCGATTCCGCCTGCGTCTTCTGCGGCAACTGCATCGGCGTCTGCCCGACCGGTGCGCTGATGTTCACCACCGAATATGAGATGCGCCAGAACGGCACCTGGCGCGAGGAGGAGCAGACGGTCACCGACACCATCTGCCCGTACTGCGGTGTCGGTTGCACGCTCTCACTGCACGTTCAGGACAACGAGATTGTGAAGGTCACCTCGCCGCTCGACCACGACGTCACGCTCGGACATCTCTGCATCAAGGGTCGATTCGGCTTCCAGTTCGTGCAGAACCGCGCTGAGTCGCCCCCTCAAGACGGGGACCACTCCCATGTTGCCGGTGACTGACCAGGACACGCATCTGCCCGCGCGGATCGCGCGCATCGGCGCTGACGACTGGACGGAGGATACCGACACCGTTGCAGTCGAAGAGCCGATGGAGATCAGGATCGTTCAGGAGGTCGACGGCGTCATCAGCCGTCGACCCCTTGCCGTTACGATGCGCACGCCCGGCGATGACTTCGAGCTGGCTGTCGGCTTCCTCTTTGGCGAGGGGCTGATCGCCAGCCGCGAGGATTTCGTCGATGTGTCGTATTGCCTCGACGATGACGTGCAGGAAGAGCAGTACCTCAACGTCGTCTCGGTCACGCTGCGGCCCGGGCTCGACCTGGAGCTGTCGCGCGTTGAGCGCAACTTCTACACGACGTCAAGCTGCGGAGTCTGCGGCAAAGCGTCGCTCGAGGCGCTGGAGATGCAGGCGTGCTCGCCGCTGACTGACCGCCTCATCGTTGACCCGGCCATCATCCGTATGCTGCCGGAGCGCCTGCGGGAGGCGCAGTCCGTCTTCCAGAAGACCGGCGGGTTGCATGGCGCAGGTCTGTTCGACGTAGATGGCACGCTGCTCGATCTCTGTGAGGATGTCGGACGTCACAACGCGCTCGATAAGCTGATCGGCAAGCAGGTGATCGCCGGGCACGAACATCAGCCCGACCGCATCCTATTGCTCAGCGGACGCGCCAGCTTCGAGCTGCTGCAGAAGGCGCTCATGGCGCGGATTCCGATTGTCGCCGCCGTCGGCGCACCATCGAGCCTGGCTGTCTCCCTCGCGGCAAACTTCAACATCACCTTGTGCGGGTTCGTCCGCGCTGACGGGTTCAACGTCTACAGCGCGGTGGAGCGCCTGGCCCGAGAGACGGCCCGCTGATGTATCGGCTGCTGCTGTGGCTGATCATCTTCCTCGCCGTAACAGCCATTGCCGGTGGCCTCGGCATCCTGTTCGATCTCGTCGGCCTCCCCGAACAGGACCTGGACGGTTCGCCGTTTTCCAGCTATGTCATTCCGGGGTTGTCGTTGCTGATCCTGGTCGGTGGGAGCGCACTGGTAGCGGCGTACCTGCTGTGGCGTCGCGAGCCGAGCGGCGCGATCGTGGCAGCCGACGCTGGCGCGGCGATAATGATTTTCGAGATCGTGCAAGTTCGCTACATCCCGTTCCACTTCCTGCAGATCGTCTATTTCGTTCTCGGCGCAGTAATCTTTGCTCTCAGCGTCGTGTGCTGGCTACAGATGCGAGCAGACACTCGCTGACGCACAAGCCTCTTCCGGCGCGAAGTCGGGCTATCATATGCAGCATCAACAGGTCGCAACGCCGGAGGATATTCTCATGACGCAGTCCCAGGTCGACCGCCTGCTCCACCCTGACGAGGCGCGCAAGATCGTCTTCAGCCATGTTGAGGCGCTTGAGCCGGAATCCGTGCCGCTCGATCAGGCAGGGGATCGCTTTCTGGTTGACGACTTTGTGGCAGACGTGAGCCTCCCGCCGTTTCCAGCCGCGACGATGGATGGTTACGCCGTCATACACGACGATTCTTCCAATCCGCGCGAGGTGCTGGGCTCTGGCTTCGCCGGAGATGCGACATCGGTCACGGTGACGCCGGGGACTGCCGCCAGGATCATGACCGGCGCTCCGGTGCCGGACGGCGCTGATGCAGTCGTGCAGGTTGAGAACACGAAGATGGTCGACGGTCAGGTCGAAATCCATCAGTCGGATGTCCGGGCCGGCTCCAACATCCGGCAGATCGGGGCAGATCTACGCGAAGGCGACCTGCTAATCGAAGCCGGCACGCGACTCGGGCCAGCCGAGATCGGCCTGCTCGCCTCGCTCGGGCAGGCCAAAGTGCTCGTCGGCCGCCGCCCCCGCGTCGTGATCTACTCCACCGGCAATGAGCTGGTCGATCCGGCCGAGGTGCCCGGCCCGGGCCAGATTCGTGACTCCAACCGCTTCTCGCTGGAGGTCGCCGCACGCCGCGCCGGTGCCGAGATCGTCCGCGTCGGGCATATCGCCGATGAGGAGGACGACGTTCGAGAGGCGCTGACGTCGGCACTGGCTGATGCAGATGTCGTCATCACGAGCGGCGGCGTCTCAATGGGCGACAAGGACCTGATCAAGCTGATTCTCGGTGAAATGAGCGAGGTCCACTTTCGACGCTTGTTCATGAAGCCGGGCAAGCCGATGACGTTCGCAACGACCGTTGGCGACAACGGCGATAAGAAGTTGCTGTTCGGGCTGCCGGGCAATCCTGTCTCGTGCCTCGTCTGCTTCCACCTCTTCGTGCGGCCTGCGCTGCAGGTCATGCAGTCGACCGAACCAGACAGCTTCCCGACCGTCCAGGTCGCCCTCGAACATGATATTGAGACTTCGGATCGGATCGAATATCAGCGTGCTGTCGTGAGCGTCGGGCGCAACGGAATGCTTCAGGCGCGGACAACCGGCTCGCAGATGTCGGCACGGCTGATGTCATTCATCGGCTCCAACGCGTTCCTGATCGTTCCGCCATCAAACGACTACTACCCTGCTGGCGAGACGCTCGACGCGATCCTCGTTGAGCCGCCCGGGCCTGCCGATTTATGACAATTACGCGGCGGACGGTTGCCCTCTGCGTTCTGACGCTCATTGCGATACTGGCCGGTGCGAACCTCGTCGTCGCATCCGGCCGGTTCAATTCCGCCTTCCAGGCGTATGACCAACTGGAGCTCGCGCTTACCAGCTTCGAATACTCCAGTCCGGACGATCCGATCCAGACCGAGTTCGTCATCACGAACCCCACCGACGAACGCGTCACCGTCCGCGCGGTTGAGTTGCGCGTGCAGATCGGCGTTCACGACACCGGCGGTGGCGAAAATCGTGTAGAAGCTGTCCTGCAGCGTGGAGAGTCCTACAGTGTCAGCGTTCCGCTGCGGATCAACGACAAGGAGTACGTCCGGCGCGCGAAGACGCCGCTGGACTGGCGGGTATCCGGCCGTGTGCAGGTGCAGCTCAATCCGGCGATCGAACCGGTCTGGATCCCGTTCGTCGTTCGGTACCTGCCCGAATGAGAGACACAGTGCGACTGATCCTTGTCATCGTGCTGGCCAGCGTGGCGAACGCCGGTATCGTCGCCAGCACGACGACGGATCTGCGCGACCTGACGCTGATTCGGGTTAGCGACATCTGGCTTCTTCCGGGGCTCATCCTCGTCGGGACGCTGCTGTCGCTGGCCATCGGCGACCTTGGCCGCAGCGCTCTCGCGCTCATAACCGCCTCTGTTGTTGGTTCGCTGCTGTTCGCGCTGGCCGTCGCCGGTCCGGGCTTCTCGATTTCCGCAATTCGGGTTACGCTGATCGACCGAGCGACCAATTACGGGTTGCTCTCCTTACTGATGTGCCTTCTGTTTGGCTTTGCTGGTCTGGTTGTGTCCTGGCTGATTGACGCAGCGCTCGGTGGCCAGCAATGGGACGAACGACACTAGGGGAGTGAGATGGCAACGACGCAGGCAACGACGATGGTCACGCCGGCCGATCTGTTTCGCATTCGCACGATCAGCGAGCCGCAGGCATCGCCGGACGGCAGCCTGATCGCCTACACCGTCGGCCGGGCCGACGAGAAGGAGAACCGCTATCGCGCCGCAATCTGGCTATCGCCGACCGACGGCGGCGATGCAGTGCGGCTGACCTCGGGCGTCCATCGCGACGGCATGGTGCGCTGGTCGCCAGACGGCAAGACAATCGCGTTTACCTCGGATCGCAACCCGGATGACAAGGGCAAGGGCCAAATCTGGCTGGTTCCAGTTGCCGGTGGTGAACCAACGCGGCTGACGTCGCTGGATCGACCGGTCGAAGATTTCGTCTGGTCACCCTCCGGCACCCAGATCGCGCTCGTCTCAAAGGTGCGTCACGGCGAGGCTCCGCAGAACACCGATGTGCGCGTGATTACGACGATCCGCTTCCGCTTCGACGGCGAGGGCTTCCTAGACGACCACTACCGCCAGATCTTCGTCGTTGACGTTGTGGATGGGCAGACGCGACAACTGACCGACGGCCCCTTCGAGCACACGAACCCGGCCTGGTCGCCGACCGGGCACGAGATCGCCTTCTCCTCGAACCGCGAAGAGGGTTGGGAGCTGTCCAACAATCGCGATATCTACGCAATCCGGCCGGCCGGTCGGGACATCCGGCGCGTCAGCGACGGCACCGGTAACTGGCGACGGCCATCGTGGTCGCCAGACGGCACGACGATCGCCTGCATGGGCACGCGTAAGTTGTCATCCGACGCGGCTCGGACGGAGCTGTTCATTGTGCCGGCCGGCGGCGGCTCGCCGGAATCGATGAGCGACGGCTTCGACCGGTCACTGGCCGATCAGGGCATTGGCGACTCGACCTTCTTTGCCGACGGCGGGCCGCGCTGGGCAGCGGATGGGAAGTCGCTGCTGGTTGTCTGCAGCGATGAGGGCTCGGTCCAGCTCGCGCGTGTTGCCGTGCCAGACGGCGGCGTCACGCTGCTGACCAGCGGCGCACACAAGGTAAGCAGTGCTGCGCCACTACCGGATGGCCGTCTGGCACTCGGCATCGGAACACCAACGACAGCCGGCGATATCTGGATTCGCGAAACCGATGGCACGCTGAGCCAGCTCACGCACGTCGGCGACGAGTGGGCAGACAGCGTCGCACTCTCGCAACCGGAGGAGTTCCGCGTCGCCAGTGCCGACGGCACGATGATCCACGGCTGGATTATGAAGCCGGCCAACTTCGACCCGGATACGAAGTACCCGATGCTTCTGGAGATCCACGGTGGTCCGTTCGGCATGTACGCCGAGGCGTTGATGCACGAATTCCAGACGCTGGCAGCCCGTGGCTACGTCGTGCTCTATACCAACCCACGCGGCTCGGCCGGCTATGGCGACGAGTTCGCCGGCTCGCTGTTCCGCGGCTGGGGCAAGAACGACATGCCGGACCTGATGGCCGCTGTCGACTGGGCAATCGAGCAGGGCTACGTCGATCCGGAGCGGCTCGGCATCCTCGGCGGCTCCTACGGCGGATTCATGACCAACTGGGTCATCGGCCACACCGATCGCTTCAAGGCGGCAGTGACACAGCGTTGCCTGTCGGACATGTACTCGACCTACGGCACCGACGACATCTACTTCGCAATGGCAGATCAGACAATCGGCGGCGATCCGTGGGAAGACCCCGACATCTACTGGGAGCTTTCGCCGATCACCTATGTCGAGAACATCGACACGCCGCTGCTGATCGAGCATCAGGAGCAGGATATGCGCTGTCCAATCGGACAGGCGCAGCAGCTGTTCACCGCGCTCAAGCGGCGCGGCAAGATCGTCGAGATGATGCTCTATCCGGACGAGAGCCATGGCATGTCGCGAACCGGACAGCCGAAGCACCGCATCGAACGGCTCAACGCCATCCTCGACTGGTTCGACCGCTACCTGTAGCGATTCACGATCACGGCCGGCGGCGCATCAGAATGAGCACCAGGATGCCGCCGGCCGCGACCGTCACTGACGCACCGATCCAGAACAGCGGCCCCAGCCAGGCCTCAAGGCCGCTCGGTCGATAAATCGCCAGCAGCACGCTCAGGCTGATCAGGCTGGTGCCAACCAGCCAGGCGACGACGAGTCGGTTGACAAGCGACTGCAGCTCCCGCGCGAAGCGTTCGGCCTCAACGACTCGAATGGCCGTCTCGAAATTGCCGCTCTCGAGTATGTTGATCAGCCGGTCGAGCTTGCGCGGCGCATCGACCAGCAGCTCGAAGGCGTCCTCCGCGCCAGTTAGCAGGCGCGTGCTGAGCTCGCGCGGCTCGTAGCGCTCAAGAACGGCGCGTCGCGCGTATGGAGCGGCAATCTCCAGCGGCGTGAACGACGGGTCGAGTCGGATGGCCGTTGCCTGGTGCATGCTCAGCGTCTTCAGCAGCAGTGCCAGATCGCCGGGCAGGCGCAGCTTGTGCATACGGATGAGCGTCGTCACGTCGCGAATCACTACTTCGAGATCGATCTCACCCACGGGCATGCGCTGGTAGCGATCGATCAGGCGCTCGATGTCGCGCGTCAGCGTGTGGCGATCGAAGCGGCCCTGAATGATGCCGAGTCCGGTCGCCGCATCAATGATGCGGTCAGCGTCCTCGCGCGTCACAGCCCAGAGCATCGACAGTAACAGTCGCGAGTTGCGCTTGCTCAGCCGACCGACCATACCGAAGTCATACGCGGCGATCCGACCATCGTTGAAGACCGCGAAATTACCGGGATGCGGATCGGCGTGGAAGAAGCGGTGGAGGAAAACCTCATCCAGGATAATGCGTGCGGCGCGGCGCGCCAGCGCTGGGCGATCGATACCGGCAGCGTCGAGGCCGGCAATATCGTTGATCCGCAGCCCTTCGATCCGCTCCATCGTCAGGACACGCGCCGTTGTCAGCTCCCAGTGGATTTCGGGAACGACCAGGTCGTCGACGTCGCAGAAGTCGGCGCGAAACGCGTCAGCGTTGCGTCCCTCGCGGAGGTAGTCCAGCTCGTTGCGCAGCGTCCAGCTGAATTCCTCAGCCAGGTCGACGAGATCGTACTGCTCTGCAAGTGGCGAATGGCGCTGCGCGAACGACGCCAACTGGGAAAAGACATGCAGGTCCTCGTTAATGCGCTCCAGCACGCCGGGCTTTTGCACCTTGACGACAACCGAGCGACCATCATGCAGCGTCGCGCCGTGAACCTGACCGATCGACGCGATCCCCAACGGAACGCGCTCGAAGGTCGCGAAGTGATCGCCGAGCTGACCGCCCAGATTGCGCTCGATGACGCCGATGATCGCGTCCGCATCGACCGGCGGGGCATTCTCGCGAAGCTTGCCCAACTCGATGATGTACTCTGGCGGCAGGAGATCATCACGCGTTGACAGGATCTGGCCGAGCTTGATGAAGGTCGGGCCCAGCTCCTCCAGCGCCAGCCGCAGATGCTCGGCCTGCGACAGGTCGGCATCCCGTCCGGCGCGGAAGCCCAGGCGTCCGAGCACCGGAACACGATCGAGGCCGAACTGCTGGACCAGCCACCATAGCCCGTGGCGTGAGATCACGCCGGCGATTTCCCGGTAGCGATGGTGATAGCGCAGCATACTGACGCTCAGAGTCCGGCCCTTTCTTGCGACCGACCGTCCGGCATGTGCAGTCATCTTACGAGTTTCGACCGCGCTTGCGCGCGTCCGTAACGTCGACCGTTACCACTGGTAGGATTCCGTGGCGCAAGAACCGAGTACAGCATCTATGCCGCACGGAAAGGTGTCGATGGCCGGCTCAACGTATCCGCAATCTGTCGAGCAATCAGACGCGGACGCGATCCAGTGGCGACCGCTGGCCCTCCTCACGCTGCTGGCGATCGGCATGGTCGCGCCGGCTGTGTATTTCGCCCTGCGCTATCCGCTGGCCGAGCATGTCTGGGAGTTGACTGACCTCGGTCGCCTGTCCAACTACACCACCAGCTCGTTTCAGATCTTCGTCAGCGGCCTGCTCGTCTGGTTCGCGCTCTACATCGGCGGCTACCTCATTACGCGGCGCTGCAACCAGCAGATCGCGCTTGTCATCATCCTGGCTGCGGCCGCGATTGCCGGGCTGTTTCTGGTGGCGATGTACCCGGTCAATGCCACCGACATGCACATGTACGCTGCCCGGTCGCGGCTGTTCACGGAGTACGGATTCGATCCCATCGCCGCCACGCCGAACGCCGTTCCGAACGACGAGTGGCGTCGGCTGGTGAGCGGCGAGTGGGCGAGCCACACCTCGCCCTACGGCCCGCTCTGGACACTGATCGCCGCACCGATCACCGCGCTCGCTGGCGACCATCTTCTCCGCGCGCTGCTGGGCTTCAAGCTGCTGGCGCTCAACGCCGTCCTGGCGACCGGATGGCTCATTGCGAAGGGGGCAGCACGCGAACCAGCCAGTCGCCCGGCAGCGGCTGCGCTCCTGTTCGTCTGGAACCCGCTCGTTCTCTGGGAAGGCATCGGAAACGGCCATAACGACACGGTCGTTGCCCTGTTCCTGGTGGCGAGCGTCGTCGCCTGGCGCTATCAGCGCCTTGCGTGGGTCATCCCGATTCTCGTCGCCGCCGTCCTGCTGAAGTACGTCGCGCTGATCCTGCTGCCGCTGGCAGCAATCGCCGTCGGCCGGCAGGCGCGCGCAAACGGATCACTCCGTCGCACGACGGTACAGACTGTCATTCTCAGCACCCTCGTGGTCATCGGCGGGCTTGCGCCGTTCTACGACATCGGCGCGATCCGCGAAAGCATCTCTACGCAGGGCAGGATCTACGCGACCTCGCCCGCCTCGCTCGCAATCAAGGACCTGGCGCAGATTACGACCGAGCCGACTGCGGTCCGTCTCGTTCAAGCGATCGGCCTGCTCGCGCTTTGCGCAGTAGGGCTGCTGTGGATGTGGCGAGTTGGCAGGCACCCGCAGCGCTTGCCGGATGCGATGTTCGCGGTCGTGTTCGTCTTCCTGGTTCTGGCGACGCTCAACTTCCGCAGCTGGTACCTCATCTGGTTGGTCGCACTGGCTGGGCTGGCGACGTCGCGCTGGGCAGCCGCGCGGGTTATGGCCTGGACTGCGGGCGCAATGGCAGCCTATCCCGTTCTGATCTGGATCTGGGGGTGGGAGGGTTACACATTCCAGCGCGTGGAACAGATCGTCGTGCTGCTCATGTTCGGGCCGCCTGTCGTCGTGTCGCTGCTGGCGCTTGGGTCACCGGCCTTCGACCGTCTGTTTCGTCGTACCAACGGGCCGCAATCGCGGCGGTCGCTTAAACCAGCGGTCAACCACGGCAATGACTATCAGCAGCGCTACCGTCCCCCAGAGGAGACCACCGAGTACATCCGAGGGCCAGTGCGCGCCGGAGGCAACGCGGCTGTACGCGGTCGCTACGAGCGCAAGAGTCGCGCATACCCTGATGAGGACGCATCTGAGCCGCGATGCTGACAGCACCGGCGCGGCCAGGAACAGCACTCCGGCGATCAGTACCGTGCCGTAGACATGACCGCTCGGGAAGCCATTGCCGGAACTCTGACGCAACACCTCGACCTGCTCGGCTGTCGGCCGCGGGCTGCCAATCAGAATCTTGGTCAGGACGTTGACCGGACGCATCGCCGCCGCTCCGATCAGCAGTGCCGCTACCCATCGCTGCCCATTGCGGAGTTGCCACAAGGCAACGAGCAGAACGAACGGCAACGCAATCGCCGACGAGCCAACCCAGTACCCGAGCGCCTCGATCCAGCGATCACCCAGGAACCCACGATCCTGCACAGCGCGAGAAATCCGCAGGTCGATGGCTAACGTGTTGTCGCCGGAAACCATGACTGACAGCGCCAGCGCAGCGCCGACGAGGAAGAAGAAGGCGACCATGCTGGCAATGCGGATCCGACCGTCAGCCACGACGATTCACTCCGTACACGAGCGCGAGGGTGCGGTGTTGCACCCTCGCGTCGCCATGTCGCTGATCTTACCGGCACTCAGTCGTGATCGACGACCGTCTCCCAAGCGAGTGCAACAAGATAGCGCGTGATCGACATGATCGTATTGAGGTCAACCGACTCGTTGATGTTGTGCGCGCCGGATTTGCTGGGGTCCGAGTCCGGGTGGCCCGGCATAAAGCCGTAGGCGACGTTACCCAGTGGGCGGACGAAGCGGGAGTCGGTGAAGCCAACCGTCAGACCTGGTACGAACTCGACATCGTCACGGCCGATCGCCTTCTTCGTGGCGGTCATGATGTGGTCGGCCAGCTCCGAATCGTAGGTCGACGCGTTCGACACCGCCGTGTTGATGACCTCTACGCGCACACCATCGACGCCCGACAGCAGATTCTCGATCTGCTCTTGAACGTAGGCAGGGCTCTGGTGCGGCAGCGAGCGAACGTCGCACGTAATCATGCAGTTCTCGGCGACCGAGTTGGACTTCACTCCGGCGTTGATCATCGTCGCGACGAACGTCATCCGGCTGGCAGCACGGAGGTACGACGCGAGGCTCGGGTTCACTTCGTCGACCTTCGCCAGAACCTCTTCGAGGTTATCGACGGTGACTGGCTCATCAATGCCAGCGAGCGTTTTGAGATCAGTGAAGGCGGCGTTATCGACCGACACCTCCGGCTCGTAGTTGCGAATCCGGCGAATGACCTCCTCAGCCTTATAGATGGCGTTGTCGGCCTTCCATGGCTGTGACGCGTGGAAGCCACGTCCAACGATGTGGATGTGCACTTCCATGCGGCCCTTCTCGCCGACGTTGATCGGGTAGATGAGGCGATCGCCAACCTTGATCGGCGCGCCACCGCCCTCGTTCACCGAGTAGTCTGCTCGCAGGATTTCCGGGTAATGCTGCGCCATCCAGCCGAACCCGTACGCGCCGCCGGACTCTTCATCCGCACACACCGCCAGGGTGAGCTCGCCCTTGAGCTTGACGCCGGCGCGCTTGAGAAGAATGAGCGCCATCGTTTCGGCAGCGACGATCTGTTTCATGTCTGATGAGCCGCGGCCCCAGAGCCGACCCTCGACGATCTCGCCGCCGAACGGGTCGTGTGTCCACTGTGAGACATCTTCCACCGGCACGACATCAATGTGCGAGAGCATCAGCAGCTTCGGTCGGGCGCCCGGATTGCCGAGGCCGGCGACGATGTTCCCTCGGTTCTCACCGGGGATGTAGATGGTCGACTCAATGCCGTCCGCCTGCAGCTTGTCGCGCAACAATTCGGCGGCGGGCAGCTCATCACCGGTGCGGGTCGTGCCACTGCCGTCGAATGGGACGATTGGCTCGGGATACGGCTCGCCGGCAGCCGGCTTGCCTGTCGGCGGCCAGGGCGGCTCAGCGTTGCGGCCAGTGTTCACACTCGGAATCTGCACGAGCTTCTGCGTAAGCTCGATCACCTCGTCCCGAGCGTCATCGGCCATCTTGAGCAGATCGTCCAGCGTCACCATGTCTCGTCACCCTCCCTGATAGCCACAAACGGATGGCGGTCGGGCGCACTCTAGACGGCTTTCGAGGCTGACGCAAGCCTTCGACAACACTCGAGCGCTGTCGGACGCTCACATGTCCTCATGTGAACGAGGTTTACTCCGGTGATGCAGGGATGCGCCCTGTCTCGACCTGATAGGCCGCCTCACTGCCGATCCAGACCTCGCCGTCGGCGTAGGCCTCCTTCTTCCAGATCGGCACGATCTCCTTGATGCGTTCGATGCAGTACGCACACGCCTCGAAGCCTGCGTCGCGGTGCGCCGACGAAACGGCAATGACGACACTCGCCTCGCCGATCCCAAGTCGACCCGTGCGATGCTCGACAGCGACCGCCAGGACCGGCCAACGCTCGCGCATCTCACCGCAAATCTGCAACAGCATCTTCTCGGCAGCTGCTGGGTAGGCCTCGTAATCCAGCCAGAGCACGCCCCGGCCACGCGCATTGTCGCGTACTACCCCGGCGAAGGTAACGATTGCCCCAGCGCCCGGATGCTCGGCGCGTGCGGAGATCGCCACCTGATCGAGTGGCTCATCCGTCACTCGCACGTGATCCTGGCTGCCGCCCGATACCGGCGGAATGAAGGCGATCTCGTCGCCGTCGCTCAGCGGCTCGCCACGCCCGACATACTCCTGATTCAGCATCACCATCGAGGCCTGGAACAGCGGAGCGATCTCAGCGAACTCGCCATTCACCCAGGCCAGGACATCGGCGACCGTACTTCCGGCGGGCAGCTCGATCGTCCGCTCGGACTCACCAATACGCTCACGGACAATTGCGAAGAATCGCAGCGACACCCTCACGTCGAACACCCTTCACCAGACAGCAACCGCGCCGACATCAACTATCGTACCCGGACTGTTCCCGCTTCATCGCACGGCGAGAGGCCATCTCGCGACTGACTTCGGCCGAAAAGATCACGAGAATCGCGGCGAAATAGACGAAACCCATGAACGAGATCAGACCGCCCAGCGCTCCATACACCCGATCGTAGTCGGCGATAGTGGCAACATACCAGGCGAACCCGTACTTCAGAATCTCGAAGCCGACCGCCGCGAGCAGCGCGCCGAACCACAGGTCGCGCACGCCCAGCGTCTGTCGAGGGACCCAGCGAAACGCGAGCAGGAACACGAGAAACGACAGAGCGATCGGAACGATCAGGAACACCAGCGACCAGATTGAGTTTGACCAGATGAAGTTGAAGCGCTCAACCGCTCTGGCGCGAATCAGGCTCAGGACGATCGTCGCAATCGTCGAGCCGAACAACAGCAATGTCAGGACGATCACCGAACCGACGTCGGTCAGCCGGCTGCGAATGAACGAGCGCTTCGATGACACGTCGAACGCCCGATTCAACGCGCGACGAAGCGCTCCAAACACTCCGCTCGCGGTCCAGGCCGCCCCGAGAATCGCCGGGACACCCAGCAGACTGCGTTGAATACTTGCCACGGAAGAGACGGCGTTTGCGATCGGCTCGTCGAGGTTCGCGTCAGCCGGCAACAGTCCAATGATGTGGTCGGTGATCGTGCGCTGCATATCCGGATCGCGGATGAAAATACCCAGGATAGCCACTCCGAAGATGACGAACGGGATCAGCGACAGCAGCGCGTAGAACGTTATTGCTGCTGCGTAGATCGTTCCATCATGGGCCGCAAAGTCCTTGTAAGCGCGGTAGAACAGGTTGGATGAGACAACCGAGTGGGCTCGATCGAACTGGTCGCGCGCACCGGAGGGTACTTCTGGAAGACGCATGATGCCAGCCACCCCCGACTACTCGTGACCTGTTGATATCGCGGCGACCGACTTGCTGTACGAACATGTGCAACGCGTCATCCGATCGACGCGCCCAAGCCTGAACGATGATATCCAAAAGGGACGAAACGATGTCCGCGAACAGATTCCTGCTGACCGATGGCTCAGCCGTCTCGATTCACGATGCAACTGTCACACTGGAGCAGCATTCCGGCGAATCGCTGCTCGTAGATTGCACGCAGATCACCACCGTCAGCCGTGGAGGCACTGAGCTGATCGTTGCGCGGCGCGAAGCCGACCCGCTCCGCATGCAAGCCGCTTCCATCGCCGACGCACGCGCCATCGAGCAGGCGTTGCAGGCCTGCTGTGGCATCAGCCCGCTCTATCGCGCACGGTGGAACCCGGAAGAGGATGCGTAACGAATGCAGTGGGAGTGCCCCCGGCAGGACTCGAACCTGCGACATGCGGCTTAGAAGGCCGCCGTTCTGTCCCCTGAACTACGGGGGCGGGTTTGGAGAGCAGGGTGGGGCTGCCGCACGGGACTGCCACACAGGAATCTCCAACAGAGAATTCTATCCCAGCCGGGGGCGCCGCGTCGGGTCACGATGACTCCACGAGTCGGGTATCCTCGTGCGACGCGAGAGGCTGGTCGTGCGTCGTTGAGGATAGCCACTGATGATCCGCGCGTTGCGCAACCCGCGATTCTGGATCGGGATACTCGTCAGTATTATCGCGCTGGTCGTGGTCGCTCGCGGCGTCGATCGCGATGAGGTTGCCGAGGCGTTTCGCGACGCCAACTACTGGATGCTCATTCCGGCGATCACGCTGGCTGTCGTTTCGCTCGTGACGCGCGGATATCGCTGGCGGGCACTCTTCCATCCGCTGCGGCCGCCGGTTGGCGAACTCTTCGGCATCATGATGATCGGTTATACGGTGACGGCTGTGCTGCCGTTGCGGCTGGGCGATTTCGCGCGCATCTATCTTCTGAGTCGACTGAAGGGCTACCGGACACTGCAGGTGGCGGCGACGATCATCGTCGAGCGCCTGCTCGATGTCTCGACGGTTATCGTCATCATGGCCTGTCTGATCCCGTTCGTGCCGCTGCCCTACGAAGCGCGGGTAGGCATGGGCATCGGCCTCGCTGCTGTGACGCTGATCGGTTTGGCGATCGGCATCAGCTGGGTGCGGCGAGACGCAATCCGACGCGTGCTTGCGCGACGCAGCAACGCGACAGGTGGCCGAATCTGGGCACGCGTCGAAGATTTCTCGGGCGCGGCGATAGACGGCTTCAGTGTGCTCGGTTCGCTCCGCGCGACCGGCTCAGCAGGTCTGCTTTCGTTGCTGACCTGGCTGTGTGGCGGGCTGACCATGTGGGCAATGTTGCGGGCGTTCGACCTGCCGAGCTCGCTATCGGCTGCGCTGTTCATCCTGACAATGTCGGCGCTGTCGATGGTCATCCCGTCGTCGCCGGGATTTGTCGGGGTCTACCACGCCGTCCTCGTTGAGGCGCTGGTGACGGTCTACGATGCGCCGCGCGGCCCGGCGGTGTCGTTCGCCATCCTGACGCACCTGGTGATGTTCCTGCCGCCGGTCATCCTCGGCGTCGGCTATCTCGTCAAGGAGCATCAGATCTGGGATGCGCTGTTGCGCTGGGGGCAGAGCGATCCGAAAGCCGCGCCCACCGAGTCCAGCCCGGGCAGCCTAATCGACTGACGGTGTCTCGTCGGGTGGGGGGCGGCGCGCGCGCAACGAGGCAGCGAAGTCGGCCAGGTGTGCCGACAGGGACTCGCCGAATCCGGAGATCGTCACCATCGTGACCTTGCCCTTGCCGACGTTCGCCTGCACCAGAATCTCAGCGGTGACGCGCGGCAACGCGCCCTCGCGGCCACCCATGACGAACGCCTGGTTCGGTCGGCCAGTCCGCCCTGAACGGTAACCGCGCTCGGTAAAGAATGCGACTGCGGCGTCGAGCACCGCGTCGGGCGGCTGGCGCGACACGGCTTTGCGCTGAAATTTCGTTCTGGCCATCTCCGCCGAGACGGTCTCGCGGTCGCTCATCCTCCTCGCCCTTCCAGAATCAACGCGCTATCAGCTCTGGAGCGTCACCGTCCAGGATTCCCCAGGGGCCATCACGACACACTTCGCGTTCGTCTGTTCTTCGACCTTCGTGCGGAACTCCTCGGGGTCCTGCTTGATCGGCGGGAAGGTGTTGTAGTGACACGGAATCACGACCTTCGGCCGCACAAACCGGGTGGCCTTGACAGCGTCGTCCGGTCCCATCGTGAAGAAGTCGCCGATCGGCAGGACGGCGACATCGATACCTTCATCGCCGATGAGCTGCATGTCGAGGAACAGGGCGGTGTCGCCAGCGAAGTAGATAGACTTGCCGGCGAAGCGCACGATCAGGCCGCAGGGCTGCCCGAGCGGGCCGCCCTCGGAGTGGTGGGACGTGTGCCATGCGGGCGTCAGCTTGACGGTGCCGCCGTCGAAGGCCGCCGTGCCGCCGTAATTCGGCGTGATCGTCTCACAACCCTTGCTGGCCAGATAGCCGCTGAGCTCGACCTGGGCTACGACAGGGCAGCCGGTCTTGTCGGCCAGCTTGACCGTATCACCGACATGATCGTCGTGAGCGTGAGTCAGGAGGATGACATCCGGCTGGATGTCGTCGGCGGTGACCGTCGCCACGGGATTGCCCGTGATGAAGGGATCGATGGCGATCACCTTACCGTCGGATTCCAGCGTGAAGGCTGAGTGACCGATGTAGCGGAGCGTGACCTCTGGCGCTTGCTCCTGTTGTTCCTGCTTGTCTGTCGCCATCCGGGATACCTCCTCCTGACTCGTGCGGCGGGCTTAGCGCTCGAACACGACATTCCCGCCGGACATCGTTAGATCGACCTGGACCTCGTGGAGCTGGTCAGGCTCGATAGCGAACGGGTCACGATCCAGCACGATGGCGTCCGCGAGCTTGCCCGGGACCAGCGTGCCCTTGATCGCTTCCTCAAAAGATCCCCGCGCGCCGTTGATCGTGTACATCTCCAGCGCCTCAGCGACGTTGACGCCCTGCTCCGGCCCCATCTTGTCGCCATCCAGCGTCAAGCGCGTTACCGCAGCACGAATGCCAACCCACGGCTCGGCTGGCGTGACCGGCGCATCGGACGAGCCGATGGCCAGAATGCCGCGGTCCAGCCAGTCGCGCGACGGATAGGCGAGCTCCAGCCACTGGCGGGAGAAGTTGCGGATGTAGGAATCGCCGAGATAGTGGATGAACGACGGCTGCGGCACGGCGATCAGCTTCAGCTCAACCATGCGGTCCAGCAGGTCGTCTCGCATCATGCCGCAGTGCTCGATGCGCCAGCGCGCGTCCTCCTGCGGATGCGCCTTGAGCGCCTTCTCCATTGCATCAATGATCATCTCGATCGCGCGGTCGCCGATAGCGTGAGCGCAGCACTGGAAGCCGGCCGCGGCGGCGCGCATGAAGCGGTCGTCGAGCTCGGCCTGTGTGTAAACCTGAATGCCGTAGTTGTCCGGCTCGTCCGGATACGGGATCGACATCGCAGCAGTGCGGCCGCCGCCCGAGCCGTCCTGGAAAACCTTGGCCGGGCCGATCCGCAGCCACTCGTCGCCGAAGCCAGTCTTGATGCCGAGTGCTGAAAGCGCGTCGAGCGTATCGTCGATCAGCATCATCGTGTAGGTGCGCATCGGCAGCTCGCCCGCCTCGCGCAGCTCCTGATAGGCCATCAGCTCGTCAGAAGTGCGGATGCTGGCGTCGGCCCACGAGGTGATGCCCATCGACAGGTACTTCTTGCCGGCCACGATCAGATTGCGCTTGATGTCGTCCTTCGTCGGTGTCGGGATGTGCTCACGCACCAACCCCTGCGCCGTCTCGCGCAGGACACCGGTTGGCTCACCGTCGGCGTCATGGTCAATCTCGCCACCCTGTGGGTTCGGCGTGTCGCGGGTGATGCCCGCCAGCCGCAGCGCGGCGCTCGATGCGACGCCGATGTGGCCGCACGTGCGCGTCAGGTAGGCGGGTCGGTCGCCGACGACGGCGTCGAGGTCGTGGCGGGTTGGGTGGCGCATCTCGGCAACACGGGTATCGTCGTAGCCCCAACCGCGGATCCAGGTGTTCGGCGCTGCATCAGCAGCGGCCGCGCCAAAGCGCTCCATAATCTCGGCGATCGATGAGACGGATTGAGCGGTTGCATCGACCAGCTGCAGGTTCGCGCCATACATCGGCGGGTGGCAGTGGTTGTCGTTGAGGCCCGGCATCAGGACGCGACCGCCGAGGTCGATGACCTTTGTCTCCGGCCCCTTCAGCGCGTTGATGTCGTCGGCGCTGCCGACGGCGAGGATGCGATCGCGGAATGTCGCCATCGCCTCGGCGCGCGGATTAGCACGATCAATGGTGTAAATCGTTCCGTTTGTGAAGATAACGTCTGCTGGCATTATGGTTGGCCCTCACCCCCCTGCCCCCTCTCCCAACGGTTGGGAGAGGGGGTGTCATCTATTTACGGTTTTGGCTGCCGCTCTTCCGGTTGGGATACCAGGTTCAGGATGGTGTCCAGCACTTCCTCGTGGCGATGCAGGACATCGTCATTCGTGAAGCGGAGTACGGTGTAGCCGAAGTGTTGGAGCGTTTCGGTGCGACCGGCGTCGTATTCTCTTTGTGTTTCGTGCACCTCCCCGTCGATTTCAATGACCAGACGAATCTCGGGACAACAGAAATCAACGATGTATGGGCCGAGCGGATGTTGGCGACGGAACTTCAGGCTCGCGACGTGTCTCCCACGAAGACTGTGCCACAAGCGTTCTTCGGCCGGCGTCATGCGCTGCCGAAGAACACGCGCCATGTCATCGCTGGTGCGCCGAATGCCTCGGATGCGACCGCTCGTCGTCTCCCGCCGATCCATGTCTATCCTTCGTCTCCCCCTCTCCCAACGTTGGGAGAGGGGCGGGGTACCCTCTGGGTCGCGGGTGAGGGCCGCCACGTATCCCTACCGCGTATACACCACACGCCCATCGGCAACGGTCATATCGACCTTGACCGATCCGACCTCACCAGGATCGACCTGCGAGAGGTTCGTCTCAAAGACAACCGCATCGCCCAGCTTGCCCGGCGCAAACGAGCCCTTGATGTCTTCCTCGAACGATGCATAAGCGCCGTTCCAGGTGTAGGCGCGGACTGCTTCGTTGAGCGAGACAGCCTCGTCAGCCCAGATGATGTCCCCATCTTCGGCGCGGCGGGTCATCATCGTCTGCAGGCCGATGACAGCGCTGGTGTCGACGACCGGCGCATCGGTCGACGCCGCCGCGACGATGCCGTGCTCGTAGAAGGTGTTCATCCCGTAGGCGTAGCGGATGCGATCGCGTCCGAGGTTCTGCAGGTAGGCGTCCTTGAAGGCGTAGAGGAACGTCGTGCCGGGGATCGGAACAGCGCCGACACGCTGAATGCGCTGGACAAGGTCGTAATCGATGATCGAGCAGTGCTCGATGCGGTGGCGATGGTCGGCGCGGGGAGTTTCGGCGAGCGCGTCTTCGTAGGCGTCGAGCAGCAGTGAGATCGCGGCGTCACCGATCGCATGGGCGCAGCACTGAAAGCCGGCGTTGTGGGCCTTGACGAAGCGAGCCTTGACGGCATCCAGGTCGTCATCCATCCACAGGCCGAGGTTCGTCTCCTCGTCAAGGTACGGCTGCGACATCCGCGCAGTGCGTCCGCCGATCGAGCCGTCGATAAAGAACTTGGCTGGGCCGATGCGCAGCCACTCATCGCCGAAGCCGGTCTTGATGCCGAGGGAGATGAGATGATCGAGTGTCTCGTCGATCATCATCATGAGGTAGGTACGCAGCGGCAGGCGACCCTCGTTGCGCAGCTCGATGTAGGCGCGCATGTGCTCCGGCGTGCGGACACCGGCCTCGGCCCAGCTTGTGACGCCTTTGGAGAGGAAATCCTGACCGGCGAGGAGCAGCAGCTCCTTCATCTGCTCGACAGTCAGGGGTGGTATCTGCGATTGCACCATCTGCAGCGCGGCCTCGCGCAGCACGCCGGTCGGCTCGCCGTGCTCGTCGCGATCGATCGTGCCGCCCGGCGGGTCGGCCGTCGCGGCGGAGATGCCGGCAAGCGCCAGCGCGCGGGAGTTCGCGACGCCGATGTGGCCGCAGGCACGGACGACAACGACGGGATTATCGGGCGACACCGGATCGAGGTCGTGCCGAGTCGGGTGGCGCTGATCGTCAAGCCGAGCCTGATCGTACCCGCGAGCCTGCACCCAGGCACCGGCAGGCGTGTTGCGAGCGCGCTCAGCGATCTTGCCGACGATGTCGGCCACGGTACGGTTTGGCGGCGTTCCTGCGTCGATGTTGTGCATCGCCGCGCCAGTGTAGAGCGGGTGGCAGTGTGCGTCGTTCATGCCGGGAGCGACGGTCCGGCCAGCGAGATCGACGACCTCCACACCGGGAGCGCGCCAGGCCAGCACATCGGCATCGGAGCCGACCGCCGCGACCTTACCGACGCGAATCGCTACGCCGGTCGCACCGCTCGATTCCAGCTCGCCTGTCAGTACGTGACCATTGACGAAGATGACGTCGCCGACAGACGGCGAGCGATCGCGATCCCAATTCAGCATCGTGGTTCCCTTCCCTCGTCGTCCTCACTCTGCAGCGCATGATACGCCAGTCTGCCGCCGGGTTGCTTCACGGTCAGGTACTGGACATTGCACTTGATATCGTAGAAGATGTGCGGACTGTGTACGGACACATGATGCGGTTACTGTTGTCGGATTGAAGGGAAGCAGCTGTGCAGCCTGCTGTTGGATCCTCCATAGTCGATCGCATGATCGGCGTCATGAAGCTCGACGGACCGACGTATGAGGAGATCGAGCGGGACCGGGACGCGACGACCCAGGCGCTGATAGTCGTGGCCATCGTGGCCGCAGCCGGTGGCATCGGCGCGATTCGCGATAACGGTATCAGCGGACTGATCGGCGGCATTGTCGGCGCGATCATCGGCTGGATCATTTTCTCGTTCGTTGCCTATTTCGTCGGCACGAGATTGATCCCCGGGAAATACACATCAGCGACACCGGGCGAGTTGCTGCGTGTGATGGGCTTTGCGCAGGCTCCAGGCGTGCTGTCCGTATTTGGCCTGATCGCCATCATCGGCCCGCTACTCGCGTTCGTCGGTGCCATCTGGGGCATCGTGACCGCCATCGTTGGCCTCAAGGCAGCGTTGGAGATGTCAACAGGTCGCGCAATCGCGACTGGGCTGATCGCCGCGATTCTCTCCGGGATCGTCGTAGCAGTGATACTGCTGCCGTTCGGCCTCGCGGCCTGGGCGCTCGCCTAACCGCAACCGCGAATTCAAGAGACTTGGCCAAGGGGACGCATTGTGCGTCCCCTTTTCTTACGGATGCAGTGAAGTTGGACTACCGACGAAGCACAACTGTGCTGGCGATCAGGTCATGCAGCGCCTGCTTGCGCGCAGTAAACAGCGCCAGGAGATAGCCGATTGAAAAGAACATGCTGGAGAGCAAGCGCGCGAATGCGCGGCCGCTGGCTCGCGCGAACGTCAAGCGTTTCCCCTGGTCATCAGTGACGACGATCTTCATTGCCCGCTTGCCAAAGGTGGCCTGCTTCGCTGAGCTCTCCTGTAGCGCGAAGTAGAGCCAGTGAGCGGCGATGACCATCATCGCGACCGTGAATCCGAGCGTGATTTCCGCTGCGTCTGATGAGCCGGCAATGCCAAGCACAATGACCACCAGAATGAAGCCCACGGCCCAGAATCCCAACGTCAGGATGATCGTGTCGATCATGTACGCGATGAAGCGCTCACCGAACGACGCATAGCCTGACGTCACCGGCATGCTATCGGGCCAGGTTTGCGGGCTTTGCGGCGACGGCTCGGCCTGCGGCGGCTGATAAGTGGGCGGGGCAAACGATGTTGATTCAGTGTCCCTGATGCCTGCCGCTACCGGCGAGGCGACGACGGCCGCGCCGCAGACGTGGCAGAAGCGGGCGTCGGGCGACAGCGGTGTGCCGCAGTTGCTGCAGAATCGTGCGGTCGGTTGCTCCAACTCAGCCTACCCCTCCTGCTTCAACCACCATTGCGCTACGTCGTCAGCGCGCGCAATCCAGATGTCACCCTGGTCGATCGCGTAGTCGAGCAGGTTGGCCAGCGCGCGTGACGGTCCGGGGCGCCCGCTGACCCAGGGGTGCAGTGTCAGGCAGAGCAGCTTGCCCTCGTCGCGCAGGACATCGAGGTCGTCGCGCCAGAACTCGGCGGCGTGGCGCGGGTTCACTGTCCAGTCGACAAAGAAGGTGTAGTCGTCGTAGAAGCGCGATGGCGGGAGCTGCACGACCGGGTCGCGGTCGGCGGCGGGCGATTCGAGCCACGGCAGGTCGGAGCGCGCGATATCCATCTGCCAGCGCAGGCCGAGCTGCTGCACCGCCGTGGTGGTCTGGTCGTTGTAGCGCCAGGCAGGGGTCTTGTGGCCGGTAGGGCGCTGTCCGGTGACGCGCTCAATCGCCTCAATTGTGCGGGTCATGTCGGCAATCTGCTCGTCGAGCGACATCGGCGTGTAGTAGCGATGGTCCCATGAGTGGATCGCCGACTCGTGGCCCGACTCGTGAGCGCGCACGACCGCATCCGGTCGGTCTTCGACGCAACGCCCGACCCAGCAGAATGTGCCAGCGACCGACCGGTCGTCGAGCAGCTCGATGAGCCGCCAGACGCCGGTCTCCAGATCGTATTCGGCTTGCGACCGCCAGTAGGAGTCATCCGGGCCGTGGTGGTTGACCTCGCCGTAGATGCCGTCGACGTCGATGCTGACAATCAACGCCGATCGGAAGTTAGCAGGCCAACGGCCTGGTCCGTCGACCATGGGCTACTCGTCCTCTTCGTATTCAGCGAACTCGAGCTCAACGTTGATCGGCGACCACGCGACCAGCTCTTCGGTGAAGGCGACAAAGTTCCGCAAGCCGGACTCGATAATGTCGTTACCGTATTTCAGCGTCGACCGACGCGCATCGCCGAGCGCCCCGTTGCGGGTGTATTCGTCGAAGCGATACGGCACGCTGACGTTGTAGCGCTGGAGGGTGTTACGGAACTCATAGGTGAGGTCGGTGAGCTCACCGGCAGCCAGGTCGTCTTCCTTGACGACGTGCGGCACAAGCGCCTTAGCGACCGAGGTCTCCATCTCGCAGGCGTGGCCAGTGATGCCGGTCATGTCGTGCTTCTCCGCCAGTCCCTTATCGGCGAACGAGAAGTAGGAGCAAGCCCCGATAAACGTCGGATCGATCTCTTCCTTGATGCGCACCGTCGCGACACCGAGCGCCGGGATGTTACCGCCGTGTCCGTTGACGATCAGGAAGCGCTCGAAGCCATGCTCGTAGAGCGACGACACGACTTCGGTCAGGACCTGGACGAACGTCTCCGGCGCGAGCGTGATCGTGCCGGGGAAGTTCATGTGGTGGAACGACACGCCCCACGGCATCGGCGGCGCGACCATCAGCCGCGGATGGGCGAGCTCGGTGGCGCGGCGGCAGAACTCGTAGGACGCGGCGATGTCCATGCTCAGCGAGAGGTTGGGGCCGTGCTGCTCATTCGAGCCGACTGGCAGCAGGACGACCTCGACCTGGTCGATGATCTCGTCGACTTCCGGCCACGACAGGTTCGCCAGTACCAGATCCTTGCTTGACTCACTCATTGTGTGCTCCTCTGCGTTGTCGTTCAGATCGGGCGGTTGGTCAGCCGCGCCGAATCTCCTCAATGGCCGCGCCGAGCTGCCTGATTTCGTCCTCAGTATTGTAGAAGCCGGTCGAGAGTCGCACGCAAGCGGGCGACGGGATGGTGCGCAGGATGAAGCCACGCTGATCGAGCTCCGCGGCGAGGTCGCCCGGCGCGAGGCCGGTCAGGTTGAAGGCGATCAGGCCGGCCATGCGCAACGACGGCGTAATGACCTCTACCCCGTCGATCGCCGACAGCGTCTGATGGGCCAGCTGGCCGAGCGTCGCGATACGTTCGTAGATCCAGTCCATGCCGACATCATCGACCAGCCACTGCATCGCAGCGGCCTGACCGGCGATCAGCGGGTAGTAGGTGGCGATGCGGTCAAATCGCGCTGCGCCGGGCGTCGGAGTGAGGTAGCCACCGGCGGTATCCAGGCCGCCCATCGCGTTGAAGTAGCTGACGTAAGTTTGCTCGAACCAGGAGAGGCGCTCTTCACGAATCCAGAGCGAGCCGGTGCCTTCCGGTCCGCAGAGCCACTTCTGACCCGGCATCGCGTAGCCGTCGGGGTCGTTCTCGTACAGCTGCGGATCGAGCGATCCGGCGGACTGTGCGGCGTCGACCAGGACGAGAACGCCATGGCGGCGGCAGACGTCGACGATCTCCTTCAGCGGCAGGACAGCGCCGGTGTTCCAGGCGAGGTGCGAGATGATGAGCGCGCGGGTGCGACGGGTGATGAGTCGTTCGATCTTCCCGACTACGTCCCCATCGCCGATGCCCAGGTCGGCGATCTTGATGCGCACGCCGTGGCGACGCGCGACGACGTAGAGTGGGAGCTGTCCGCCTGGGTGCTCCAGGTTAGTGATGATCGCCTCATCGCCGCGCTGCCAGTCGACGCCGTGGATCATGATGTTCATGCCTTCGGTCGTCAGCTCGGTCAGCGCGATCTCGCTGTCCTTGACGCCGAGCGCCCGTGCGACCGCGTCACGGGCAGCTGGCATGAGCTTCATCTTGGCTTCCCAGCCGCCCATCTGGATGCGGCCAGCTTCGAACTCGGCGCGAGCCAGCTCGGCCATGGCGTCGGCGGCTACGCGAGGGAGTGGGCCGTTCGTGCCGGTGTTGAGATACGCCTTGCCCAGGACAGCGGGCACCTGTTCGCGGATAGAGGCGACCCTGGAATCAATGGCTGCCGTCAAGTGTCCTCCTCTTCGCTGTCGGCGATCATTGTTGTCTGCGTGTCTCGATTCCGGGCATCCTAACCGCTTTGGCCGGTTGCCGCATTATCCGCGCGATGATGCTTCGAGCGCCTGCTCGAAGTCTGCGATCACGTCGGTGATGTTTTCGCAGCCGACCGAGACACGCACAAGGTCCTCGCGGTGCGGCCAGACGAGCGTTGAGACGTCGCCGAGATGGACGGCGTGAGCGCAGAGCCGCAGCGCATCCGCGAAGCGATTGGACTGCGCGGTCTTCCCGTGCATGCGGAACGACAGCACACCGCCGTAGCGCCCGCCAGTCAGCTCTTTGACGATGTCGTGGCCGGGGTGTGACTCCAAACCGGCGTAGAGAACGACCTCAACTTCCGGCTGGCGATCCAGGAACGTCGCCAGCTCCAGCGCATTCCTGCAATGACGCTCCATCCGCAGCTCCAGCGTCTTGACGCCGCGCAAGAGGAGCCACGAGTTGAACGGGCTGATCGGTGAACCGAGGATCTCAACTTCGTGGCGCACCCGATCGATCAGCGTCTTCGGGCCGGCGATTGCGCCTGCGAGCGCGTCACCGTGGCCGCTGATGTACTTGGATGCCGAATGCAGTGACAGGTGCGCTCCATGTTCCAGCGGGCGAAACAGGTAGGGACTGGTGAAGGTGTTATCGACGACAAGGAGAGCATCGTTGTCGCGGGCGATCCGACCGAGCGACGGGATGTCGCTGACGCGGTTGGAAGGATTGGCGAGGAACTCGGTATAGATCAGCACCGTCTCAGGCCGTATGGCTTGCTGGATAGCATCGAGATCGGTGATGTCGACGGCTGACACGTCAATGCCGAAGACCGGTGCTTTTTCGTGCAGGAACGTCTGCGTGGATTCGTAGATGTCATTCGAAACGACGATGTGGCTGCCGGGATGGGCGAAGGCGTGGAACACGGCGACGATGACAGCCATGCCGGACGCGGCGACGACGGCGGATTGAGCCCCTTCGAGATCGGCGAGCTTGCATTCGATAGCGGACGTCGTCGGGTTACCCATGCGCGTGTAAACGTAGCCGTCATGCTCGCCGGACTGGACAGCCAACTTCTGTTCAACCGAGTCAAACGCGAATGTCGCCGTCTGATAGATCGGCGTGTTGTGCGCGCCGGTCGCGGGGTCATGGCGCTCGCCGGCGTGAATCGCCCGCGTCGAGAAGCCCAACCCCTCACTCACCCCACCCATACGTTCCCTCTCACTCACTCGCTGAATGGCGGCGATGCAACCGGGCCGATGCCACCCGCGCCGGGCGCGTCGTCGCCAACACTTCGTAATAGCACCGCCTCCCGCTCCATCGCAACCGAAATGGGGGGATATCTCAGAAAATACCAGGAGCAGGGCTTTGAGCCCTGCTCCTTCATCCCAATAACCGATGAGTGCCTCAGTCTCAGTCGGCGGTTGGAACTGCTGAAGAAACGTGTTCCAGCGCCTGCTCGAAATCGGCGATGATGTCGACCGCGTTCTCGCAGTCAACCGAGACGCGGACAAGATCGTCGCGATGCGGCCAGACGAGCGTGAAGACATCGCCCAGGCTGACGGCATGATCACAGAGCTGCAGCGCGTCAGCGAAGCGGCTGCCCTGCTCGATCCCTCCGCGCATGCGGAACGAGAGCATGCCGCCGTAGCGACTGTCGGTCAGATTCTTGACCAGCTCGTGGCCCGGGTGCGATTCGAGTCCGGCGTAGTTGACCAGCTCGACTTCCGGCTGCCGTTCGAGGAAGCGCGCGACCTCCATCGCATTGGCACAGTGGCGTTCCATGCGCAGCTCCAGCGTCTTGATGCCACGCAGGAGCAGCCACGAATTGAATGGGCTGATCGGTGAGCCGAGAACCTGAATCTGGCGGTTGATCTGGGCAATGAGGCCCTTCGATCCAGCGATGACGCCGGCCAGCGCGTCGCCGTGGCCGCTGATGTATTTCGTCGCCGAATGCAGCGAGAGGTGAGCGCCGTGCTCCAGTGGCCGAAAAATGTAGGGGCTGGTGAAGGTGTTGTCGACGATCAGCAGCGCGCCGCTGTCCTGCGCGATCTTGCCCAGCGCCGGGACATCGGCGACGCGGATCGTTGGGTTCGAGAGGAACTCCGTGTAGAGGATTGTGGTGTTCGGTTGTATCGCAGCGCGAACGGCGTCGAGATCGCTAATGTCAACGCGCGTGACTTCGACGCCGAAGGCAGGTGCTTCCTCCGACAGGAACGTCTCGGCCCAGTGGTAGACGTCGTCGGACGCAACGATGTGGCTGCCGGCTCTGGCGAACGCATTGAATGCCGCGGCAATGACGCCCATGCCGGAAGCGGCGGCGACCGCGGCCTCGGCCCCTTCCAGATCGGCGATCTTGCGCTCGATAGCGGCGGTCGTCGGATTACCGCCTCGGGTGTAGACGTAGCCTTCGCGCTCGCCGGCCATGATCTCGGCCTTCTGCTCGAGCGAATCGAAAGCGTAGGTTGCGGTCTGGTAAATCGGCGTGTTGTGCGCGCCGGTCGCGGGGTCGTGATGCTCCCCGGCGTGGATTGCTCGCGTCGAGAATCCCAGGGAGCTGCCACCTTCAGCCATCGGAGCCTCCTGTCGTGCTTATTCGTTGCGTGTGTGGCGGCATAGTGCCATATTTTCGGGCTGCTGAGCGCCAAAATGCGGCGCGCCAAGTCAGATGATCAACGACTTGGCATGATTGGGGATGGCTGCCGGGAAGGTGGTTAAGCTTCTACCCGCAGAAGGGTGCAGTGACGCCATGACGAACGAGGAACGCACGCCGACAATCAGCGATCGTATGACTGGCGCACTCGTTGGCATGGCCATCGGCGACGCGCTCGGGCTCGTCGGCGAGTCGCCGCTGGCGAAACGCCCGATCACCGGCTACGAACCGGTGCGGGACGCATCCGGCGCGACGATTGTCGAATCCGGGCAGTTCAGCGCCCACACCGAGCTGGCGCTCTGCCTGGCCGAGAGCGCGATCAGCGGCGGCGGCTTTGTCGATCCGGTGACGGCCGGCTACCGCTTCGCTCAGGTGTTGCGCAGCGAGCATGCTCATCTGGTCGATCCGATGAGCAAGGCTGCGCTGGAACGCGCGATTGAGTCGGGTGATTTTCAGGCCGGGCTGTGTGACGGCGGGCCGGTGAATGCGGATCCCGCAGCGCGGATCGCGCCGATTGCGTTGATCCACGGGCTGGGAAGCGCCAATCCGCAACTCTTCATCCGCGAGGTCATGCGCTCAACGCTGATCACTCATAGCGATCCGCTGGCCGTTAATGGCGCGCTGGCGATGGCCTACGCGCTAAACCGCGTCGTTCGGCGCGAGACAGATCCAGAAGTGCTGGTTCCGGAGGTGCTCGGCTTCATTGACGAGGATGAGGCTGCACGGCGCCTGCGCGAGATCGAGCTGCTGCCCGAGGGCGATGACGCCGAGACAGTTGCGGCCGGCGTGGCGACGCTGAATCGCGACGGCTCGATTGCCGACGCCATCGCGACTGCGATGTACATCTTCTCGCGACTCGGCTCATCGTTTGAGGCGACGGTACTGGCTGCAGCGGCGGCAGGGCCGGCGTCGGCAGCGATCGGCGCAATGGCCGGCGCGTTGTCGGGAGGCTGGGTCGGCGCTCGTGACATCCCGAACCGGCTGGTCGAGGGGCTGGATGGCCGCACCTATCTGCTAATGGCCGCACCTGCGCTCTACCGCACCGCCCAGCGCCGGGCCGGGTTCTATCTGCAATTGCACCAGCGCGTATGAGAACGCACCCGATTCGCGCCGTCGTCTTCGATCTGGATGGGCTGCTCGTTGATTCGGAGCCGCTGCAGGCCTGGGCCTGGGACGCGTACGCGCGGCAGCATGGCTCCGAGCTTCGCGAGGACGTCCTGGCCCGCATGCTCGGCAGACGCGCGGTCGACGCCGTTCAAACGTTCGTCAGCGACCTTAAGCTGCCGGTGTCGCCGGATGTCGCGCTTCGGGAGCGTGACGAGATCTTCCTGGCCGCCGTGCCGGGCAAGATCGTCGCCCACTCCGGCGCTGCCGAGCTGATCGACTATCTGCGTGAGCGCAGGGTCCCACTGGCACTGGCGACATCGGGCCATCGTCGTTATGTCGATTTAGCACTCGAAAGTGCCGGTCTGTCTGGTGTGTTCGACATCGAGGTCACCGGCGATCAGGTCACCCACGGCAAGCCGCACCCGGAGATCTATCAGTACGCGTGTGAGCGACTCGACACACCGCCGCAGAGTGCGTTAGCGCTCGAGGATGCGCCGAATGGCGTGCGCTCGGCAATTGCGGCCGGGATGATCTGCTTTGCCGTGCCGGAGTCGGCTGACCATAGCGGGATTGAGGATGCCCACGAGGTGCTGGGCAGCCTGCGGCAGGTGATTTCAATGCTGGAAGATCCCAGCCCCTACCGACTTATCTCAACAACGGCATAAGGCAAGCGCTTAGCGGATGTCGTCCCACGGATAGACGACCCAGTCGTCGGTCATCTCGGCGTAATAGTCGGGAGCTTGATCGGCGTAGCGTGATGCGCGCGGCTTGAAGTGCAGAACGGCGATCTCCGGCCGGCCCCCGGCAGCGTCGACGCGCTCGCGGACTGACATGGCGGTACGGCCGCTATCCCAGACATCGTCGACGATGAGGACGGACTTGCCGCGCAGCAGGTCGTCCGATGGAAACTGCAGGAACACCGGCTGATCGAGCGTCGCATCGATGCCGGTGTAGAGCTTCACGGCGGCGACGATGATATTGCGGATATTCAGGCGTTCGCTGATGAGACAGGCGGGAATCATCCCACCGCGCGTGATGACTAGCATGGCGTCGTAGTCGGTGCGCAGCCGACTGGCCAGATCATCCACGTGGCGCTCGATGTCATCCCAACCCAGGATGCGCTTGAGCGGCTCGACTCGTACCTGTTCGACGTCTGCCATCGCTGCCAGCCTCCGGCCACATACGCCTGTCGGACTCGTGCGCCAATGCTACCCGCCACGCGCCATCTCGCGCTATGATGCGTTTTGCAACGCTACTGATGTGCCATAACGTGTATCATGATTGGCTGGCGCGGCGCGGAGCCGCGCGGTGCCGAGCGTCCACGCCGGCCATATCATTTTGCCGCCACAGAACAGCAGCAGGTGAACGACCCGATGGAGCAGAAGCGCGATTACTACGAAGTGCTTGAGATCTCTCGCACTGCGTCCAGCGACGATATCAAGAAGGCGTATCGCCGCCTTGCACGCAAGTATCATCCGGACATCAACAAAGAGCCGGAAGCCGAAGAACGGTTCAAGGAGATCAACGAGGCCAACGAGGTCCTGAGCGATGCGGACCGCCGCGCCGCCTACGACCGCTACGGCCACGCGGCGTTCGCCGGCGGCAATGCCGGGGCATCCGGCGATCCGTTCGGCTTCGGCGGGTCACCGTTCGGCGACCTGTTCGAGACATTCTTCAGCGGCGGAGCGTCGACAGGCCGACGCCAGCGTCAGGTGCCGCGCGGTGGCGATATCAAGGCCACGATCACGCTCTCGTTCGAGGAAGCGATCTTCGGCGCTGAGAAAGAGATCGAGGTCAATCGCTACGAGCCGTGCGACGACTGCCACGGCACTCGGATGCGCGACGGCGCGACGCCACAGACCTGCCCGCAGTGCAATGGTTCAGGCGAGGTTCGGCGCGTCCAGAACACGATCCTCGGCCAGTTCATGACGGCGACGACCTGCGACCGTTGCGGTGGCGAGGGTGTCGTTGTGACTGATCCGTGCCCCACCTGTCGAGGACGTGGCCGCCAGTCCAAGGCGCGCAAGATCGTCGTGACCGTGCCACCAGGCGTCGATGAACAGTCCACGCTGCGGCTCAGTGGGCAGGGCGAGCAGATTCGCGACGGCGTGCCGGGCAATCTGTTCGTGACGCTGCGTGTCAAGCCGCACCCGCAGCTTGGCCGCAACGGGAAGCAGATCCTCTTCGACCTGCCGGTGACGGTTGCGCAGGCCACTCTCGGCGACGAGATCGAGATCCCGTCGGTGGACGGCGATGTCTCGTTCGTGCTGCCGACCGGCACGCAGCCGGGTCAGCAGTTCCGCTTGCGTGGCAAGGGTGTACCGGACATCCGCGGCGGGGATCGTGGCGACCAGATCGTCACCGTCCACGTTGTTATCCCGCGTGACCTGACGCCCGAGCAGCGCTCGTTGTTCGAGCAGCTTGATGTCGAGTTGGGCCGCGAGGTTGAGATGCCGAAGGAGAAGGGCTTTTTCGCGCGGGTGAAGGACGCGCTCGGCGTCTAGCAGGCAGCACCTGGCGACCGGCGAGGCCGCGATAGCCATTTGTTACACTAGAACCAGTCGGTCGCGGGTGGTGAAACGGTATCACAAGGGCCTTTGGAGCCTTTATTCCAGGTTCGAATCCTGGCCCGCGAACTACCGTCGCCAGGACGGTAGCGCGGGCGACCGTTCAGATCGCGGTGGTGATCGAGGCACTTGGACTCAGACGGTAGTACATCCTCCAACGACGCGGAGGTCCCGGATAGTCAGCCGAGCGTTCGCGCGAACGCGGATGTAGCGGTTGTCATCCTGACCGCCGGGCGCGGCACGCGTATGCGCTCGTCGCTGCCGAAGGTCCTGCATCCTATAGCTGGCTTGCCAATGATCGAGCACGTGGTTCGCGCCGCCGAGGCGATCGAGCCCGGTCAGGTCATCCTGACGCTCGGTCCTACCTCGCAAGCGCTTCTGGATAGCTACGCTGAGCGCGTTGACACGGCCTGGCAGCCGGAACCGCTCGGCACCGGCGACGCTGCACGCGTCGCACTTCCCGTCCTCAACGATTCAATTGAATGGGTCATGGTGATCTTCGGAGACCATCCGATCGTCGATGCCGCGACGCTGACGCACCTGATCGACACGACGCGCGCCGAGGAGCCAATCCTGGCGACTGTCGCTGTTGTGCTCGACGATCCCGGCCCGTACGGTCGCTATCGTCGCGAGGGATCGCGCATAGTCGGCATCGTTGAGGCACACGAGGACGACCAGACCTACATTGAGCCAATCCCGGTGAACAGTGGCATGTGCTGCATCCGTGCGGACTGGCTACGCGACAACGTCGAGCGGCTGACGCGTAGCGCGAAGGGCGAGTACTACCTCACCGAGCTCGTCGCATTCGCAGCTGCGACGGAGTGGCCACGCGATCCGGTGCGGCTAGTCGTGGCCGAGCCGGAGGTCGCCTGGGGTGTCAACGATCGCACCGAGCTGGCGCGGGCTGAACACGTCCTGCGCGAGCGCATCAACCGCGCGCACATGCTGGCCGGTGTCACAATCGTCGATCCGTCAAGCACCTGGATCGATGCCGACGTGCAGATCGGGCAGGACACGCGGATCGAGCCGGGGACGACACTACGCGGCCGCACGATCATCGGCAGCGACTGCCGGATCGGACCGCAATCGGTCATCGAGGACGCGGTTATTGGTGATCGTGTCGTCGTACGAGGGTCGTGGATCGAGCAGTCGGAGATCGGTAGCGATACCGACATCGGGCCGTATTCACATCTGCGCCCGAATACGCGGATAGCGCCGCACGTCCACGTCGGAAACTTCGTTGAGATGAAGAACACGCGGATCGGCTCGGGCACCCAGGTCGGTCACGTCAGCTATCTCGGTGACGCTGAGATCGGCGAGCGCGTCAACATCGGGGCAGGCACGATTACCTGCAATTTCGACGGCGTGAAGAAGAACCGCACGACGATCGGTGACGACGTGTTCGTCGGTAGCGACACGATGCTCGTCGCGCCGGTTGAGCTCGGTGACGGCAGCCGAACCGGCGCGGGATCCGTTGTGACGAAGCCGGTCGAGCCCGGCAAGCTGGTCGTCGGCATACCAGCCCGGCCGATCAGAAGAACCAACCGGGCGGCGGAAGCGAACGCCGAACAAGGCACAGAGTAAAGAGCTGAAGGGGAGCATGGACGGACGGCTGCAGGTCTTCGCGGGGAATGGCAATCGCGCGCTCGCTGAGCGCATTATGGGCGAGCTCGAATCATCGCTCGGCCGCGCGACGGTCGACACCTGGCGCAACGGTGAGACGCGCGTCAAGCTGGAAGAGAATGTCCGAGGTTCGGATGTCTTCGTCATCCAGTCGCTGTCGTATCCAGTCAATCACCATCTCGTCGAGCTGCTGATCATGATCGACGCAATCCGGCGCGCGTCCGCGTCGCGCGTCACTGCCGTCATCCCCTATTACGCCTACGCCCGGCAGGAGAAGAAGACGAGCGGCCGCGAGCCGATCAGCGCCAAGATGGTGGCGAATCTGCTGGTGACAGCCGGCGTCAATCGCGTGCTGACGCTGGACCTGCATGCGCCGGCGATCGAGGGCTTCTTCGACATCCCGGTCGATCACCTGCGCGCCACGCCACTGCTGGCCTCCTACTTTCGGCGACTCGATCCCGAGGGCATCGTCGCGGTCAGCCCGGACTCCGGCGGCGTCGGTCGCGCGCAGGAGTTCCGCCTGCGTGCCGGTGGTGGGCTGGCGATTATCGCCAAGAACCGCCCCGCTCCAGACGACACTGAAGTCATCGAAATGGTCGGCGACGTCGAGGGCAAGACGGCAGTGCTGGTCGACGACATGATCTCGACAGGCGGCACGCTGGTTCAGGCCGCCGAGATGCTGAAGCAGCGCGGCGCTGCCGCCGTGCATGCCGCGGCAGTGCATCCGGTCTTCGCTGGTGATGCGATGCGGATCATCAACGATTCGCCGATCGAGCGGGTGATCGTGACTGACTCGCTGCCGCTGCCGGACGGGCCGTGCAGCTCGAAGGTCGAGGTGTTGACCGTCGCACCGCTGCTGGCCGAAGCGATCATGCGTATCCATAAGGATCTATCCATTAGCGCGTTGTTCAGCTGACCGCGCGAACGTCCTAGCCTGGAGAGGGCTGTTTGAGTACCAACCAATGGATCGAGCTAGCAATCGCCACAGTCGCGTTACTGACCTCGGCGGTCGCTTCCTGGTCCGAACTGAGCCTTGTTGCCGTTAGCCGCGTCGATATTCGTCGACTCTTCGACATCCGGCTCTCGCGCGAAGACGCGATTGCGATCGAGCGCACCCAACGCCTCCGCGCGGCAGTCCTGCTCATTGAGGTGCTGAGCGCAGCACTCGCCACGGCACTGTTCACCTGGGTGTTCGCCGACCTGTTCGGCTCCAACGGACTGGTCTGGGGCCTGCTGGCTGCCCTCGGGTTGCTGCTTGTCGTCGGGCGCATGATCCCGCGGATACTGTCGTCCGAGGAATCGGCTGGCGAGAACGACGCGCCGCACAAGGTCGGGCGGGTCATGGCGATGATCTTCTTCCCGCTCGTGCGTCCGGTTGAGATGATCGTCAGCCTGTTCAGTCGCTCCAAGCGGCGGCGCTCGGACGTCGACGAACTTGATGACGAGGCGGCCGATACGAACGGCAGCCAGCACACACAGGAGTGGGACCGCTCCGATCCGTATCCGATCGAGGAAGCCGAGCAGGACATGATCTCCGGCATTCTCCATCTTGAGGAAGTGACCGCGCGCCAGATCATGGTCCCGCGCATCGACATCGTGGCGGTGGCGCGCGACACGCCGCTCTCCGAAGCGGTCGATGTTGCCATCGGCGCTGGGCACTCACGCATCCCGGTTTTCGGGCGCAACATGGACGAGATCCTGGGCGTGATCTACGCCAAGGACCTGCTGACCTACGTCAACGAATCGCACGAGGGCATCACGGTTGAAACGCTCATGCGGCCAGCCTATTTCGTGCCGGAGTCGAAGCGCGTTGACGATCTGCTCCACGAGCTGCAGCAGCAGAAGATCCACCTGGCGGTCGTCGTCGACGAGTACGGCGGCACGGCTGGCGTCGTCACGATCGAGGACATCCTTGAGGAGATCGTCGGCGAGATTCAGGACGAGTACGACCGCGAGACACCGCCGATCGAGGTCGTCAGCGATGACGAGCTGATCGTCGATGGCCGTTTGACGATTGACGACCTGTGCGACGAGATGGACCTCGAATGGCCGGGTCCGCAGTCCGGCACGGTCGGCGGCTTTATCCAGCGCCAGCTCGGACGCATTCCAGCACGCGGCGAGCAGGTTGAGGTCAACGGCGTACGGCTGACAGTGCTGCATGTTGAGCATCGGCGCGTGCGCAAGGTGCGCGTGGAGCGCCTCTCAGAGTTCGACGACATCGGCGTCTTCGAGGACGGGGCGACGGCGCAGCCGATCGATCAGGCGTGAGTCGTGCGCTGATCGAACATCACGCGGCGCTGCCGTCAACGATGGATCGTGCTCGTGAGCTGGCGGAGCAGAGCGCTCCAGCCGGGATGGTCGTTGTCGCCGATTTTCAGTCGGCGGGACGCGGCACGCGCGGGCGCATCTGGCAGGCGCCACCAGGGTCGTGCCTGATGTTCACGCTGATTGCGCGACCGAACCTCGAACCACCAGAGCTGGCCGATTTACCAGTTGCCGTGGGTGCATCAATCGCTCACTATCTTCAGGTTGCGCTGAATCTCGACTGCGCGGTCAAGGCGCCGAACGACATCATGGTCGGTGGCCGCAAACTGTGCGGCGTGCTCTGCACGTCGAAGATCGTGGGCGAGCGCGTTGAGTACGTGCTGTGTGGCATCGGGCTGAATTCGCAGATGACAGCCGAGCAGCTGCCACTGGAGACGGCGACGAGCATCCGCGTTGAGCTGGGGTGGTGTCCGACGCATGCGGAACTGCTTGCAGGGCTGATCGCGGAGCTTGGGTGGCTTGTTGAGTAAGCGAGCGTAGTGATTGTGACATACGAGAGAGCCGCCAATGATTCGTGCGTAGGGACAGCGCTGGCGCTGTCATCGCCGTGAGGCGACCCTCCCGCGCCGGCCCCAAAATGTAGGGGCGTATCGCATACGCCCGGCCAGAAACACGACCATCCAGCATGGGCAACCAGA